>Ga0315914_1000921_pt1 | contig 41312 bp, 17 predicted proteins | sample MpolenodulesMG_FD_203920 | JGI IMG/M metagenome (GOLD analysis project Ga0315914, IMG submission 203920) | Medicago polymorpha root nodule microbial communities from Los Angeles, California, United States - elongated nodules | ecosystem: Host-associated > Plants > Roots > Nodule | place: USA... | reverse complement strand
CAGCGTGAGTTGAAAAGAGGTGCTTGTGAAATATACTGTCGAGAAGTAGTTTTTTAAAGTAGCATTCAACAACTTTTGGCCAAAGCTCATTCCATTCAATTTTATGCATTAAAAAAAGTTCCCTTTCGAGTAAGTACTTAATTGATATTGTGTTTGACATAACTTTTCCTTAAAAATGTAGAGAAGCAGGAAAAAAACCCTGATCAAACGGTATCTTAATCTCCCACAACGGCAGTGTAGAAGCAACTGAATTTGGGAGAAAAAATTGAAAAATAGTTAAAATAAAATAAAAATTGAAAAATAGTTAAAAGTTTTTAAAAATATAAAAATTGGAAAATAGTTAAAAAAAATCGGTGAGGTAGCACTCAACCAAGCAACACTAAAAAAAATTATATGCATCAGCGTAACAAAAACACAGACAGACGGACATAAAATATTACTCTAAACGTTAATGTGTGTGTGTAAATATTTGCGAGGTTGAAGAAAGAAAATAAAAATATTTGGTATCATTAAATGACAGTGTGAATAAAAATATTTGTGAGGTTGTGATGATTAAACAATATTGAAATTAAAAGAATTGATATTGTGTTTGACCTAACTTCTCCTTAAAAATGTAGAAGTTGAAAAAAAGTCGGGTCAAACGATACCTTAATCTCCCACAACGGCAATGTAGAAGCAACTGAATTTGGATGAAAAAATTGAAAAATAGTTAAAAAAATAAAAATTGAAAAATAGTTAAAAGTTATTAAAATTTAGAAAATAATTAAAAAAATTGGTGGTGGCAAAATGGGAAATATGCCATAAAAATGAGGAGTTGGCACCAACCACATCCCACCAAATAGGAAAATACAAAAAAAGCCCATCATAGGGACAAAATGGTAAAATCTTAGGATTAATATTTAATATATAGTAAGTAGATGTTGTTTGAACCTTGAGGTTTACGACAATCAATTGAGTCCTCAAACACATAAACTTTTTTTTGTTTCACTAAATTGTAAGGAGGAATTTTTTTCACCCAAAAACACTTCAACATTACACGTATAAAAACATTTTTTTTCCTTCCATTCTAGACATGCTCAAATACATATTTGATATTAAAATGATTAATCAAAATCATAACGAGTCACCGTAATTTTATAAAATAATAAAGTGTAATTCTTGTGAAATCACAATAGAATCTAATAAACCCTACCATTATAAAGGTAGGGTGATTCAAGTTGCTCTTAGAGAAAATATTGATAATGAAACTAGCACATAGAGATGAAAATAGGTTAGGTCGAGTTAGGCTTTGCAAAACCTAAGTTTAACTTGTCAAATTTTTGTAAGGCCTAAGCCTGGCCTGCGGCCTGTCATAGGCTTACTCTTTAGGCTTGAGCCTGACCATATGAAAGCCTGATTAAGCCTGCTAGCCTGTTTAAAAGCCTGTTTTATATGAACATCTTTGAATGAGTAATGTGATCAAAAGTTAAATAGACTAGCGAGCTAATATATCAATGATTCTAAACTCTCTTTTGATATTTAACACGAAGCTTTGGAGAACTTTAATATATATTATATCATATTTCAATTCTAATTTATAATAATACATTTAAATATGCGAAAAAATAATGTATACTAATAAGATTAAATTACTTTTAAAGTTGACAAATTTATAATTTAATTCAAATTAGAGTATATAATATGATAATCAATAATATTATTCATGTTTACATAAGTAGGCCAACCTAATAGGCTTAAAAGACTTTTCTAATAGCTTGTGGTCAGGGCTTTTAAGCTAAATAAGCGTCTAAAAAAGCCTAGGCCTTCTCTATTTAAGAAAAAAGTCTGGCCTAACCTGACCTGTCGTACGCTAGGTCGTAGGCCACTGTAGGCCGGTCTGGCCTATTCGCATCTCTACTATCACAACTTAACTAACCAATGATGGCTAATGTAAAGTCCACATCACCACCCTATAAACAATCTTACAGTCGGTTTCCTAAAGCTAAATGAAGGTCCCCACTCTCAAGAATTAGTCATCAGTCGGTGATCCAGCCCCAAAACATCACATCAACCGTACACGTGTCATCACAGGAAAAAATAGGAGGCTCCCAACCCACTTTTTTAGAAAAATAGCATTTCTTCCATTTCTCCTCGTGACTTAATTTATTGTATTTGTACAAAATATTAAACAACGTGAAATGATGCACCATGTTCTTACTTTTGTTACTATAAATAACATCATTTTTGCTAAAATTGGAGCAAGAACACTAACCAACATAAATATTAACTAAGCTTGAAGTGCAAGTTATTATCAAAAGTACTATTCTAAGCTTGAAAAATTTCTGAGAAAAGGAAAAAAAAAAAACAATGTCGATTTCTAGAATTGCAATTGGAAATCCTTCTGAGTTTGGCAAAGCTGATGCACTTAAGGCTGCACTAGCTGAGTTCATTTCAATGCTCATTTTTGTCTTTGCAGGGGAAGGCTCTGGCATGGCATATAGTAAGCCTTTTCATTTGATAACTCTTTTATAGCATAATAAATATTTATGCTATAAGCGCTTAGTTGAACTGTTTTTCCAAACATGTTTGTGTGTAACTTTGTGTTTTTGGTTTGCATTGACAATTTGAACCATGCAGTAACTAACAATGTGATCTCTTCTTGGTTATGTTTTTTGACAGATAAGCTTACAAACAATGGTGCAGCAACACCAGCAGGGTTGGTAGCTGCATCACTATCACATGCATTTGCACTTTTTGTTGCTGTCTCTGTTGGTGCTAACATCTCTGGTGGACATGTCAACCCTGCTGTCACTTTTGGTGCATTCATTGGTGGACACATTACACTCATTAGAGGCCTTTTGTATTGGATTGCTCAGTTGCTTGGTTCTGTTGTTGCTTGCTTGCTCCTTAAAATTGCCACTGGTGGACTGGTGAGAAACATTACATATATTTATTCGTTCTAAATTGAATCGATTGCGTCGGAAGTGATGGTAACATGACTTCCCCTCATGTTTCCCTCATGAAAAGAACCTGAATTCCATTCCTGAAGTCGTCCATTTAGTTGGCAGACCAACTCGAGGATTAGTCTCATAGCGAATCCAAATGACTTAAACCATAGGATGCCTTAGGAATCTATTGGATCGAAATACCTTAACTATGGTCGAAAATTAAAAAAATTCAATCACATTAGCTATAATTTTTAAGACTAAATTCACTATCCAAAAATTTTCATGTGATCAAATATTTTTAATTCAAAGTATCATTTTGAAAATTCGTTAATTTCTTTCAAAGACCAACTTCCTTTATGCTTATAATTTTGGTAACAAAATGTAAAATAAAGTCAAAAAGTTTTCATATAATTTTTTTTCAAAGTATCATTTTAGACTCACATGTTAGTTTACAATGATTGTGTTTTTGACATATCTTTGTAATTAACTTTCCTTTTTAGTGCTGAATTTTAGTATTAATTTGTGTATGTATATTGCAGGAAACATCTGCATTCTCATTATCTTCTGGTGTGACAGCATCAAATGCACTTGTGTTTGAGATTGTGATGACTTTTGGTTTGGTTTACACAGTTTATGCTACTGCAGTAGACCCAAAAAATGGTAGCCTAGGAACAATTGCTCCAATAGCAATTGGTTTCATAGTTGGAGCTAACATCTTAGCAGGTGGTGCATTTGATGGTGCATCCATGAACCCAGCAGTTTCTTTTGGGCCTGCTGTTGTTAGCTGGACATGGGCTAATCATTGGGTCTATTGGGTCGGCCCGTTGATTGGTTCTGCTATTGCTGCAGTTGTTTATGAGACTTTCTTCATCACCCCTAGCTCTTATGAACAGTTACCTGTTACAGATTATTAAGGCCTAAAGTAGTAAATCCCCTGAAGTTTTTTAATTGAAAAGGGGTTTTGGTTTCTTTTAGCTTTTTATTTTTGTGCTCTTTGTTGAATGCATTTTGCTGTTTTCAAATGTTTTGGTTTTCTGTTACATTTGTCATGTTCTGTAAGATCATTTTATTAAGTAATGATCATGTCTTCTAAACTTCAAACTTTATCTATCTGCGTGCATATTTGAAATCGCAGTGTTTGATGAAATCGTTGTTGTAGCATTGTTTTATTAAAGCTTCAAAGTGTAGCTTTTGTCGAAATCACAAGTACCGTGTGATTCTGCCAAACTCACTATTAGTCAAAAATACAATCCAATTGCAATCATTTAGTACCTCTTAGGCTCTTACATGCTGATAAATACTGCTCATCATGCTATTTTCTTGCCATAGTGTTCAGAGAGTTTTGAACCACGCTGCTTGAACATATGCAGGTATAGTTTGAGCCGGGTGAATAAATAAAGTGCAAGTTCGACCTGATCGAGAGAAATGAAGCATTAATCAAACAAATTAGAACTTAATCAAACAACTCAACAGAATTGAAAGGAACAAATTAACATTTTTTTTTTATGAAAGTGAAACTGAACGATTTTCTTCCTGCTATATGAGTCAATTTCCAAGACTACGGTTTTAGAAGAACAAAAAATAACCATGACTAATTGATGGCAACTATAAGCTCCTTTTAAGGTTATAGGTTAAATTCAAAAAGTTACCATATGGAAATCATAATAACTAAATGGAAGGGCTGAAAAGTAATTATTGCATCATGAATTCGAGGAAGTTTACTAATTAACTAGTTAACTGACTTTACTTGCTCAGCAAGTAACTGACTTTACTGTTAGTTAGCTCATGTTAGCTCAGTATGCAACTCCATTTGTGTATAAATGCATCTTGTAAACACTTGTTCCATAATGAATTCACTATATTCAATCAATTCATAATATGGTATCAATTTCTTCTGTCTTGAGAGAAAGTTGTTACAATCATAACCGTTTTTCTTAACCTTTTTCTGTTGTGCATTCTTCATCATTCTTCCTTGTTCATTGATTTTTGATGAATTCTTCCTCGTTCATTTGTTTGATAAAAGTTTTTCACGTATGCAATTGGCTATTGGAAAGGGTACAATCACTTCAAGGATGGATGACTAATTAAACAATGATGATAATATGCTAATTCAAATTTGAACAAGAGATTCACAATTGAATTAATATTACACAAGTTAATTACAATCCCAAAGTCAAACTCAAATCAAACCTAAATTTATGCAAACAATAAGCTAACAAAAGGAACAACAAGATTTGATCTATGATGAATTGATTAACAAGATAATATAAAGTATGAGAAGTGATTGAACTCTCAATTAGGTTTACAAAATATTCTTAGAAAATCAAGTTATAAATTATTCAATCACTTAGCACATATATCTATTATCCTAATCAGCAAAAATCATATCAAATTATAAATTGCAAGAAATAAAGAGAAAGGGAATGAAAACACTAGGATTTATAGTGGTTCCCCCAATCGCTCTCGCTCGCTATAGGGTACGTCTACTCTTCGTAGAAAAATTTCTATAGTCTTCCACTATTATGTTGTTGAAATTACAAAGATTCATTTGATTTACAAATCAAACCGATCTTAAATTTTCTATGCTAAGTAACCACTCCAAAACCTCCAATGTCCAAATCTTCTTGAAATTGGATCTTCCAAAGCATTCAAACCTCAAGCAATCATGCACTCTTTCGATCTTCTAGACCAAGATATCTTCAATACTATGAACCTTGCTTCACTTTCCTTTAGCTTTGATGCCTCGAGAAAACCCCCCCATAATTACCTGTGGAGGTGAAAAGTACATTCTTTTGCTTTAGATCCTTGATGCCATACCAAGATCCTTGAGAGAAATCAATCCTTACAATATCCTATAGCGCCCTATCAACCTAGATCTGAAATCCTACAAGTGTTATTTGAAATAGTGTTTAGTCAAAAAGGTTTGTAGAAAAAGAGAAACAAAAGCCTTGAGACAGTGTTTGCAAATTAAATTGTTTCAATAATGAACAATCGAGTAGACATATGTATCTATAGTTGAGAGAAATAGGAACAAGTTTGGCACAAAAATAAACAGAAAACGCGCAAATGATTCGATTCACAATTTTAATGATTCGAATCATTAGTACAAAAGTTGAATTCGTCGCAATGAAGATTGATTTGATACCTATAAACTCTGATTCGAATCACTGATCGCCAGTGAAGATTGGCTTGAATCACCATTATTTTGATTCAATTCATCAATTCCAGAGAAAAATTGGATCAAAATGATTCAACTCATTTTTCTTTTTGTAAAGAATGATTCGAATAACTTTGATTCGATTCATTTTCCTATGTATAGGAAATGATTTGATTCATTCAAACCAGAGATTATAAGAAAAATGTTTTGATTCAGGATTTACCTAGTAAAATCTAATTCGAATCAAACTCGTGAAAAAGAAGATTTTGAAGAGAGTTTGAACACAACTTGTTCCCAAGGTTTTCAACTAAAGTTTTTATGCAAAAATAAGTTTAGAAACACTATAGTGGACATGTGACCTAGAGGTGAGAAAAGGTCCTTTGCAAAAACTAAAAGACATCACACAAAACAATCTAACATAACCTAATCAACCTAAGAGCAACTTCACGCATCAAACACAATGAGTTTGACTGTCACCATTTAGCGTGACACCATTACTTTGCCGTCTGTTTCTTACTCCTTGTAGATTGTTGACTCCCTCACAAAAATGCATTCATTAAACATTTTTGTTTTTTGATTGACAAACTCTCAATACTTCATGCTAACGCATCATGAGTTTGAGGAGAGATGTTCAATATCATATGTTAATGGACGTTTTATATTATTTGGCTAAAGATAGTCTAGTATATTTATGTTTTACGATATACTATCCTTGTAACTCTTATATTCACAATTTTCATTTTTCATATTATTAGATTTAGTCTCAACTTTCTCTTTTCCCTCCTCTCTCTATATGAATTTCCATTCTAACAAAGAAACATCTCTAATATATTTAATTTTAAGTTATAGATTAATATTTATGAGATGATAGCATTAGCATTCTTTTTAGTTATCTTAGTACACAGAGTAAACTCTCATTTTTTGAACCAGATTTTCTTTATATACAATAGCCATTTAGTAGTGACTATAGCATTAAAGGGGAATAACATTTGAAAAGATAACTTTAGAGTACATAGATTTGAAAAACAAATCCAAGATTTTTTATTACTATGGAACTTGAGTATTTTCCACTAGCAACACGTGTGTGATGGATGATAAATTACTTTTGCTTGGCCAATATGTTGTGCATCTTATTCTATTCTGATTGGAAAGTTTTATGTATAGATTATTCAACCATTAACTAGTGGCTGCTGATAAAATATCAAATTAAGTGCTATACTGATAGGTATCCAAATCAGATTGAAACAAATTAGAACAAGTGCTTCATATTTTACATTCATATAAAACATATCATTTCTATATTGGAACATTTCTTTAAAGTAAAAGCACAAACATTGATATTGATCAAATATAGATAACAATTACTCTTGTGATTTATTACAGCTGTGTCAACCATGCTTAATGAGAACCACATATTTACATGCAGTAAACAATCTCGACCGTTAATTTGAGATCAGACAGTTCAGATTACACAATAACAAAATCAAGTTTAAACGATCATCATCATCGATTTAGATCGGACGGTCCAGACTGAAAAACCGCAGAAACAGTCACTGCATCAAATCCCTTTCAGAAAGACATATACTATGCTATATACATGTTAATTAGGCTATCTTATGACAGATGGCACACATATGAACAAAATATTGAGAAGAAAAAAAAAGAATAATCTTGATTAACCAGTTAGAAATGTGTTCCCTTGTTGATCATAGAAGGAAAAATATTGGTCCCCAATAGGAGGGAATAACATCTTGCTTTCTTCTTCATCCATCACCCACAATGGATCTAAATATGAATAATCCCATGATGATGTAGAAGGCATTATAGGACAAGATAAATTATTACTATTCTCTTCACTAGTTCCATCAAAAACAGGTTGAAGAACATTGATGTCATCTTCAGACATAGCAATATCTTTCCATATATCATCCATTGAGTACCCTTGTTCAATTTCTTCTACTTGGTAATTTTCTTCCTCAGACTCTTTGTTGGAAGCATGTGAATCCACACCATGGTTACTATTTGAGAAATGTGAGGATTGACAACTAGAAGATTGATCAGGTGATGATGAAATCGAAGGTGTTGCGTGTTTTTTCTCTTGTGCCCTCTTTTTTCTCATGTGTGTCCTCCAGTAATTCTTAATCTCATTGTCTGTTCTTCCTGGTAGTTTTCTAGCAATTCTTGACCATCTGCAATCGTCACACATAGCTATGTCAATGAAACTTGAGTAACCAAAGAAATTCAAAACCAAATTTATTCAAGAATTTTCATAGATATAAAAAATGAAAAGTATGAGACGCCAAACTAGACTAGACACTGCAATTTTTATGTCTCTGCAACTCTGAGGCCACAAAGTTATCACAATCATCACTGCATCAGCCCTTTTGAGCAAGGACTTGAATCCACTATGGCACAGTAGTAGAGACTATTAGATTTAGAGAGATCAAATTTCTCTGTAAATCTAACAGCACTGTACTGCAATTGTAGACGATCCTAGTTCGTATATTTGACCAGGGTCTTCTATAGCTGTATTACGGTGCTGCAACTGTAGCAACTATTAGATTTTGAGAGAAAAAAAAAATTCTCTGTAAATCTAACCGTCCTTACTGTTTGAGCACCATATTGCAGCCGTAGAGGATCCAATCCAATTTCTTTGATCGTAACTCTCACGAATATTTTATGATTGACATGAGATGTATTTGGATATATGAAGTAGCTAGTAGGAAAAGAAAAGGAAAATAGTGAGTCTGCATAATATTCAGTCTCAAACCTATTTCCCCATTTAGAGTGAAGTTCCATAACAAGTCTTTCTTCTTGGGGTGTCATCTTGCCACGTTTGAGATCAGGGTGAAGATAATTAACCCAACGTAACCTGCAACTCTTACCTGATCTACTCAAACCTACAACAAAGTGTGAGAAACAGAAAAACATGGTTAAAGGAATTAATGCTTCTATTATAATTCAGCATGCCCTTATAAGCATACCTATTTATTACTCTCTCCCGCCACCTTCAAACCTGAAACCTTTGCTATAAAATCCCATCTACGATCACCAAATAACCCTACAAAATATGCCAATTTGTAATCTTCTTGTTCTGTCCATGGACCTTTTCTGCTTATTTCTTGTTCAACCATTTTTTTTCTTCTTCTGAGGAACACACTCTTGAATCTTGATGAGAGGATTTTTACTTCTTGTTGTTAGATAGACTTGAGAGGACCTGTGCAGTGTGCAGACACTTGGACTGTATTTATATGGGTTCTGTTCTGTCACAATATCTAAGATTTTTTTACATATATAATAAAAAGTTGGTTTAATTGTACTAATTATTTCTTATTTTATCACGAAAGTAGTCTACTCTTTTTAAACACAAGTAAAATAGTCTCAAATCTCGTGAGGGACCAAAAACATTTTCACATGGGAGATGAAAACAGTTTTTTGGTCCCTCAAAAGATTTGTTACCTTTATGGCCTTGTTTAGTATACATAATTCAATTAGTCTTGCACCATGCACAAATTGCGTTTTTCACAATTTGATCAATAAATCACATCATATCTCATTTGATCTAATAATGATAACTAATTTGTATATGAGAAAAGACTTATTTCGCTCAAGCATCATAGAATTGGCCTCAATTTATTAGTTTTTTTTAAGCACTCCATCCGTCCTCGATTTTTATTCATATTTGTTTCAAAGTGAAAGTGTTTAAGGTTTTTAGATTCAAGAGATATTGAGAATTAGGGTTCATAACTTTATCTTTTGTAATTTATTTTTGTTATATTCACATATTTAATGTCATGTTATTTAAAATTTGTCACGTCATCAATTTTGAGGCAACAAATATGGCTTTAGAGCAAAATTGTAACAAGTGTGTGATACTTCAAGACAAAAAGTTTGATTTTATAAAGGACGGCTATTTTCATGAGCTTGATAAAATAAAAGTTCAAATGTTTAGGCTAGTTGAATTCATGGATTCTTTAGAGTCGAAAATGTTGTCTCGAAGCTTAGAGTGCTTTGACAAAGATACTATTACATTGCCATTACATACATATTATTCACAAACGAGATACTCATATTAAAATAGATATTTGAAATCAGATTCTTATGAAATCAAAGTTGAATCCTTTTCAATTAGACTAACAATCACGTTGATCAACATTATATTATTATTATTCTATTTTGCTTTTGATCAAGATTCTATACAACAATAATTAATATATCCTATCAAAGAATATAAGATGCTATATTTTGTTTGTCAAGTATTCTAATGACTAAAATTTCTATCTAATTAACTTAAAATCATTCGTTCAAAACTCAGTTCTTGTCTACTGCAGTCTACCTATCAACTGAGTTATGTCTCACATACATAGCATGATATTATATAAGCAAGTTTGCATATCGACCGTTCATGTGGTGCACGCATGCTCACTCATCATTTGATATTCGCATTTCAGGATGATGACGTTATCTGTTGCATAGGAAATACTAATTTAATTAGTTAGTGGAATGGAATAGTACCCTCCATATAGTAGTATTTTTGGATTCATTATCAATTTGGCACGTATAGACAGAGTTTTTATGTTATTCTTTCTTTTCTTTGGGCCATGATACGTTTGTCACAGTTAATCAATGATATCTATCTATCATTTGGGAATTAGAAGTGTTCTCTTTTAGGTGACTGAGATGAGAGGTAGCCTAATTACTAAGCAAATTAGTAGAATGCAACATGATAGAATATGTTGAACTTATACTCTAATTGCGTCTTAAAAACTATTATAGATATTCTGTAAGCATAGTTTAGTCGATGTGAGTTTCATAGTTATACTCTTTAAAAAATGAACAAAACTATTATAATTCAAAGTTGGGAATGAATATTTAACTCTCATCACTTCATTCCTTAATTCTGGCACCTTCATTCAAATAATCCTTGAATTCCCTTTAGTATAACTCAAAATAACGCTAATCCAAATATTTGAATGTCACTTCTTATTGTACAATAATAGAGCTTGCTGATTTTTTTTTTAGAGTTTGCTGTCATTCTCCATGAATCATGATTTATTCCATTGACTACTATAAGTACAAATGTAAATTAATACTCCCTCCATCCCTATATGTAAATAGTTAATGCAATTAATATGTTTATTTTGTGGGTTAATATTACCAAATTGTTCTTTGTTTGTATGTGTATTAAATTTGATTTTTTATATTTCAAAACAAGTTAGTAGTATTAATCAAGAGTATATTTAGGGAAAAAAATAATAAATGCATCTAGTAATTTGAAAAGGGGTTTACATTTAGGGACAAATTTGTAGTCAAATAGGTGCTTAGATAATATATAGGGACGGAGGAAGTATAATAAAATGTTAATAAGTGTCCTTAGAACATTATTTAAACATATAAAAGTAGTAGTAACTTTTGCATTGGAAATTGTGTAGTTATAATTTTTACATGAGTTTGACTTAAACATTGTCAAACACATTTTTTTTAATGAATTCCTTAAACAATGTCGGACACTTGTTAGCAAAACCCAATAATAATTAAAAATTATTAATGTGTCAGACATGTGACATTTTTATTTATTTTTAGATTAAAAATTACACATGTGGCGTCCACGTGTGCGTTGAATGGATCAAAATTGATATGGGGACCAAAACTGCAAAAGGGACTTAACATATGGTGCTCGGTTGCTATTGTTTTTGTTAGGGGGCTAAAATCGCAACTTTCTAATACGTAGGGGGCAAAACTGTAATTAAACTTAATATAAATAACAATGGACATGTAGAGGCACAACCGACCCTAACTCAAAGCAAGTGAGGCGGGGGCTTTTGACCCTAACAATGATTTATCTTGATTCTTAATAATATATAAATATTCATTTTTTTCCATAAAGGTACTCAGTTATATTTATACACTGAATAGTCCGGGAACATGAGCGATGTGAGACAAACAACAAACTACACCCACCCTCACGCCTAGCGTGGGCCTGGGTCTAATCCCCACATCGCAATCCTTAACCCGACTCTGATGCCATGTTAATCCGGGAACCTGAGCGATGTGGGACAAACAACTTCAACACCCACCCTCACGCCTAGCGTGGGCCTGGGTCTAATTCCCACATCGCAATCCTTAACCTAGCTCTGATACCATGTTAACCCGGGAACCTGAGCGATGTGGGACAAACAACTTCAACACCCACCCTCATGCCTAGCGTGAGCCTGGGTCCAATTCCCATATTGCAATCCTTAACCCGGCTCTGATACCATGTTAAATAGGTTTGGATCTCATCCCATATACTAACTCAAAGGATGAAGCTACTCAAACATATTTATCAGAAACATGAGTGATGTGGAACAAACTACAAACAACTTCAACATATTCATATTAAGTTTATACTTATTTCTCAAGAATAGAGTTTCGATCAGAATGTTATATATCCGCTAAAATTATATCTATGTTCATCTAAGCTTATTATATTTATCACTTGGTGTGCTTCTATATGCATCTTTTTACAAAACCGTGTGATGATTGTATACTAATCGATTTATTTTATTATTTTTTTAATCAAGTATCTTCTATAAGCTTTTTTAAAATCAACTATCTCCTATAAGCTAGTGGATGAGAATTTTTCGAAAATTGTAGACAATAAATCTACAAAAATTAGTGGTAGAAAATGAGTAAATTAAAGTAAGCAACTTGATCTTGTCTTACTCTTTTGATCGATTATTGCATTCCTTGACTTAGTAAAGATCAGGAGGCCCAATTTGTAGAAAGTGAAAGTTGAAATAGACATATCAAACTTTAAAAGTGGAGAATGGGAAAGGAATCGTGAAATTATTTTAAGGACAATCTTCATTCATTCTATAAATTGAAAATTGAGAGATTTTAATGCTTTCAAATTAAAATTTTGGCAAAAAAAAAGAAAATTAAGTAGAAAATGGTCTCAACCTGAATATCTATATCATTTATTTCACACATGAATATCTAATATCATTAAAAAAGACATATTTTTACCACATTAGAATAAGATCACAACAACACATTATGATTTTCTCCTATTCTTTTATTCCTCTAGAAAGATCCGAAACTGGTCTCATTCTAAAACTCATGGTGGGGGTGGAAATGACACTAAACCAAGGAGACACCCAAAGGATTTTAATTGGATATAGAATTCAAGCCTGCTTTGGTGTAATTCAACAATACTAATTAAATTGAGGAATGTTATTGATGGATTAGAAACTATCTTGATAAGTACATATTCAAAGTGGGATATGTCATCGTTTGCATGCCGTTAAACTAACACCACTCACTGCATTTTATGGTGGGGTTTCTTTTCTATAACAAAAAACAATTTGTCACTTTCAATAACATTATCTTCCATTTTATAGAAATAATTATTTTTCCATCAACAAAATTTATTGCAATATCCTCCATATCTTTAAATAGTAGTGCTATTTGTTACGACACTATCATGTTTTTGGAATATGTTACGTCAATATTTTGATATTTAAAAAAAACAGATGCAATGCATTTGTTTTTTGTTTTTTCTTTTCAAAAAACAAATGCAAGTTTTACCAAGTTCATAATGTATTGCATACTACTACGGTTTAACGTAAGTTATTGATGCGTAAGCATAAGGTGTGCGAAAATTGTAAACTTGACGTATCGAATTCGATTTCTATTGATAAAAAACGTATAATCACTCAAGAAATCCTAAATTTAATTAATAAAAAGATATTATATCGGCATTTCAATCTAAGAGATAGGTATAGTTAGCCGAACTCCGTGATCAAACAATGTATGTTCAGTGTGTATACATTTTCATATTCTTTTACTTTTGAATTGGTTGCTATTCTAACACATAATTTTATTTTATTTTTTACTTTATTTTTATATTTCCTTTTGTTTTAATCTACTTTTGCTTATAAAAAAATTCTCTCAGTTCTATTTCTTAATTTTTTGGAAAACAAATAATTTAAAGTGTTGAACAAGTTTTAGCATGATTGGAAATGACGATTGTAGGTGCTATAGTTAGATATTGATATGGTTTCTTAGCAGATACATATTTTCAAAGAGCAGCCGAAGATAGGGTTAGTAGTGATGTGGATGCCACCATTTTGTGGGTAGACCACTTAATTTTATCTCGTCGTGTGTCTCTCACCTTGTGTGTCTTAAAGACATTAACATTTTATTAGAAGATAATGAAATGGCCCCATCTTCTATATTATTATTTTTGGTATAAAAAGGAGTCCATCTGCTATTCTTTTATTTAATATAAAATAACTAGCAAAATATATATACGAGCATTCACACAGTCAGCAAATTTCTATATGCTACGTGTTGAGGTGCATTTCACACATTATGGTCCTTAGCAAGAAAATGGATTGCCATTTTTCTTTTTCAAATTGAACAGTGTGACTAGTATGATTCAAAAATTTGGTAATTGCTAAGATATAAATGGAACTATTTTTTCCTAAAAAAAATTGGAACTATTTTAATTTTTTTTATATAAGCAAATATTTTATTAGAGTGGATACAAGTGGTGCTCGAAACCCGTTACAAAACATCAAAGATTAAATACATTGAAACAAACAAGTGGATTCAACAACCAATCTGACTAGATTAGTCTTAGTTACTACCATCCTTACATATGAACCATTATCAGGAAAAATGTTCAATTCGATCAACCACCTCCAAGACATTGACCACTTGACTAGTAAAATGAAGATCTTTCTGTTTCAACCATATGCACCAAGTCGTTGTCAACCACACAAGATGAAAAACCTTTTTTCATTTCTTGCCTTAACACACATTGTTGACAAGAAGGAAATTATTCACCTCGTCGAAGATCCAACCAACAATTTTAATGTCAATCCATTTGAAAATCAAATTCCACACCTCCAACGTCTTTGAACATGACGCAAACAAATGACTAGCATATTCAATGTCAGAAAAACACCACACGCACGGAACATTGTTGGTGCACGTCTATAATTACACCTCTCATTCATGATTCTACTCTTGTTAGGAAACTATATTGTAAAATTGTAGTAAACATCATCTAACTACGTTGACTTTTTACGGTACACTGTGATCCACAAACACTTAGCGGTGATAAATCGCTTTGTAGCGGCATCAAAGTATTTTTAATTATCAATTCACATGGAATTGGTTAATGAACCATTCAATTACTTTGACCGTTAAAAGTGGTGGTAATAGATAGATGATTTTAATTGACAGAGATTAAGTAGAGTGAAACAAACAATTGACAAGTGGTTGTAATAGATAGATGTCTTTCCTTGATCGCTTATATACTCCTCAAATTTCAATTATACCTTTACGCATCGCCCCCTTACATCTCAATGTCTCGCAAATAACTGGAGATCCACTATATTCTCTAACATATGATGTCTCGCTCACTTATCTGGTAAAGTGCTATTACGCATGTGTGATTGTAACCCTAATTCGATGTCTCACAACTAGCATCTACGAATGCCTCTACCCATGTCTTTTACAAAGAAAATCTATGTCTAGAAATCTCTAAGTCAAAAGATCAATTTCGGATTGCATGTCATAAAAACATTAAGTGTAAAAATAAAGACATCATTATAATGAAATAGAACTTATATATAACTAGTCAAACCAAGTATTTACATTAGATTCCTAATCGATTACACTTTAATCCCAACTCAAAGAGAATTAGGTTACACATAATGTGTAACTTACAAGACATAAGAGAGGATGACAAGATATTTAATCTACAAGCCTTTGACGTTCCCACCTTATTTATGTCCTCGTGTGCCAAGCAAGTAAGATGTTCGTTGGGAGAACAAAACTTTCTTCCCCAATAAGTTTCTTTCAGCTCAGCCAAGTGGAAATTAGACCGCCATTTCTCTCCAGGTGAGTCATTTCTTCATTGGGTGATTCTCCAATTTTTCAGACCTTATGTCTCTGACTTGCTTTGTTGGACAAGTAGCTTGGCTTGCTCGACAAAGAGTTTGTAGCTTCTGTTGCGCTCAATGCTTGCACCTCTCAATCTCTTGTTCTTTCTAAATACACATGTGTTGGAAAACAATGTAAAAGTAAAAGAAAACTAATCTCGTTTTGGATTAATACTAATTACAAGAATTGGGGAGTTTTGATTGGATTTCATGCAAAATAAGTTAGTAAGTGCCATAAAATACATAGGTAAATCACGTCGATTTGTCACTTATCAACCCTCTCCAGCTTATAACTTTGTTTGTCCTCAAATAAAAGTCCTACAAAAAGTAGGCAGAAGGTATAAACCTCAAAATTTTCATAATGCATCATCGATCCATAGGTTTGTGATAAATTAAAACTTTTACAGTTAAATTTTTCGAAGTTTGCATGATTCATGAATAGTCAAATATCATAAATAGCCTTGAATCAAAAAATGAATATGAATATACTTCTTGCTCAAAGTACGTTTCCAAATCTTCAAATCCACAATCAATCAATCCATAATAACCATCCTTACAACTTTATGCACTCAGTGGTTGGTATTTCACTCAAATCAGTCAATGTATATGCAACAATTATGTTTTGAAATACATCTAAGGACAATAGTCAAATATGCACACCATCATAGATCACTAATATATTTGTAGTCATGATTGTAACGTGGTCGAACTACAAGAGAGCAAGAGAAAACATGGTCATTGGGATGAAGAGGGGAGTATGTGTTGCCAAGAATGAAAGGAAAGGAAGGGAAAGGAAAGAAACAATATTTATAGATCAGTTGGTTCAAAGATTAGGCAGAGATCAACATGAATAAACAGATTAACAGCTCATCACATACCAAGTCAAAAATAATGTGATAATGGCAGTTTCCAATCAAATCGAGGAATCTTGGGTTGTTAGATTAAAAAAGTAATTGTCATATTCAAGGTTGGTTATGAATCCATTAATTAATTAATTGTTGCATGTTTTCAAGCACTACAATGGAATGATGATCATTTTGTGTCACTCTAGAGAATTAAATCGATTGACAAATGTATTATAGTTTCCTGAGTATTATCAAGGGCAACCAATGCATAAAAGATTGCTAGAACATCATTGACAAGGTTAAGGACAACATTATAGACAATGGTTTAGGAGATTATGAGTAACATCAAGATCATGATTCTTCAATGTACTAATGTTCTTAACAAGTTATAGAGAACGTCAAAAATATCACGATCAACCATGACAACTTCAAAGTTGTATTCAAGCATTTCTTCCGGTCTCTCCCATGAATACAACACCTTTTCAACGTTAGAAGAATAAATAGATATGGGAGAATCAACATTGTCTATTGTAAACTAAAGAATGAATGGATGCAGGCTGAAATGGCATAATGCACTTTAATATAACTTGATGGATCATATAGTTTTGAGGTAGTTTAGCTATGATGCAATTGAAATAAATAGTGGTTATTAAATTGAATGAACCGCCAAATTCAACCCCTATATTTTGCAAATTTCGACATTTAAATTTCAAAAGTCAAATTGGTGAGCATATGTTGGTGGGAAAAATTTATTTATATTTTTATAAATAAAGAAAAATATAAAGTAGCGATCAAGTGCATGAGAAGTCTTGTGGACTTAGTACATAAACAAAAAGCAACAAGCCTCTTTTAACACAAAATCCCGTTGACAACAAGAGCAGTTATCACTCAAAGATGTGCACGTCGAAGTAAATCAATTCATGGCAATGCAATTTCGAAGAAAATTATTAGCCTAGGACACATGTTAAACATGCATGTCAATGTCACCCAAGTGCCACCAAACATGGTAATAACATATACTTAATGCATTTCAAAAATTACATACATAACACATAAAACAATCGTAGATTATTTGTACATGATTAAGTATACCATTTTCTTTTTCTTTGTTTATTTTCAAGTCATTTGCATTTTTCGCACTTTAGATTTCTTGTACATTTATCTTTCCCACACTTTAATTTTCTACACATAAATTTATGCTCATTTACTTTTTGAGTCATTTACTTTTCATGCACTTTACAGTTTGCATTTTACATTTCTTTTCACATAACCACTTTTTCAAAACATTGAACTTCGAGTTCATTGTACTATATAAGATCTTTCTATAAATATATACATTTTTCTTTACTAAAAACAGACAGAAAGTCCCTTATTTAGATATTTAAAAACAATGTTGACTCGTTTCTGATTGAACATCGAGTAATCTTACATTTTTAATTTTGCAATACCGCATATTTAAACATTATATTTTTATGATTGTTGATGAACACACTCCTATTTCAATAAGATCAAAATCCTAAAAACAAATTGCCAACTGGCACACTTAGTAAGACTTGTTTGGATAAATTTTGTGTACATAATTGAATTAAATTGTGCCTTGAGGAACGTAAAAGTTGTATGTCTACTCACCGTCCTCAAATAATTAAAAATTTAAAATATATGTGCGTTATAATCATGGTGAATTTTGCAAGTGCTAATTCTAGCACAACGAACGTCAGTTCTTTAATCTCAAGAAGTTCAGTGAAGGTTCCTGCGGTTACAAATGTAACTTCTAGAACACTCTGTATCTTTTGTTCTGGTATTCAAAGATAATGTTGACGTTTTTAATTTTCATGATATATGTGAGTAAGAGGAATAGAGGATGACACTTTTTTTTATTTTTAGGGAGAGGATGACACTTATATTGACCCGTTCCTAACTAAAAATGGCCAACGAATCTTACTTTTAACTTGTCTAAGATCCCAAATTTAAACATTCCGTTTATTGATGGAGGTTGATAGACATACTCCAATTTCAAAAATATTAAATGGTACACACTTTAGATGATGTTATTCTGAGTGGTGGACAATTATGATTTGTTTTGTAAAATCCATATAATTTTGTACTTATTTATAGATGGGTTAGAGTAACCCTCATACTCTCATAAATTGTATATTTGCTTATAAAAAAAGTCACTAGTTTTAATGAAAGAATATTTTAGCAACATGCATATTAAAGTGCATTTAGCAAATTTTTAGTTATCATCATTTGCTAACATGCTCCTTCTAAATAACGATTAGGTGTATTCTAGAAAATGTTTATAGGAATTTCTAACTTACACCCAACTTATTTTCTAAATGAATATCTTAGCAAGATGTAACTCAATGTATATTTAACTATTTTTTAGTTATAACTTATTAAAAGAATCTTGATAAGATATTCAAAAATACACCTTGAGTTAATGAACTATGTACAACCATCCTCTTAATATCTTAGCAAGATGTAACTATTTTTTTTATAAGAGTTACTTAGAATGTTCTTAACATGTCCGTAAAATTTCAATAAAAAATTTAAATGTTTAAGCATAGTTAAACAAATTTTAATTTAATAGAGACTAAAATTATGTGCTAAAAAAATTATAGGGACCAAAACCTATCACTTTTTTTTATGAGGACTAAAAATGAAATTCACAATATTTATAGGGACTAAAATACTTTTTTTTAAGGAAAAGGGGCTAAAAACTTATTTAACCCTTTAAAAGTATATAATGGTAATAATAATTTAAAAATTTGTTGACGCATGATGATCAACAAGTTCAAGCGCCTTTCACGGATATCATTTGGAACAAAGCGGTACCTCTCAAAGTGTCACTTTTCGCATGGAGACTGCTGAATAATAGACTCCCAACAAAAGATAACTTAGCTAGACGTCAAGTTCTTCATCCAGGATGTTTGTTATGTTTGGGTGTTGTGGTACGGAGGAATTAGTGAATCATTTATTCTTGAACTGTAATTTCTACATGGATGTTTGGTCATTCATTTTAAGGTGGCTAGGGATTTCCACTGCGCTCCATCTAAAATTGCCATGCATGCTTCACAGTTTGGTGGCAACCATCTTTTTCGAAAGGACATCCACACCTGTCTTCAAACTATTAGGTTGGCGAGTAATTGGATTATTTGGAAGGAACACAACTTCAAGATCTTTTCAAAACAAAGAATTAGCTATTGTTGACATGGTGAAATTTTATTCATGGTGGTGGCTTAAGGTTTATAAACCTCATACTTTTTTTAATTTTCATGCCTAGTAGACTAAACCATTAGTTTGTCTAGGTTACTCCAACTTGTAATGTAGTAATTTGGCTGCAACTGACTTTTTGTTTTGCTTTTTGTCTTTTGATACTTTGTACTGTCTCTTGGTTAGGCACACCTTATGCTTAACTTGATTGACTTTTTCTCTGGTATTTATTTATTTATCTCTTTGGCTTATTCCAAAAAAGAAAATTAATTCAATTTACGTATCATTTTTATCTCATTTTCTATCAAATTTCTTAGTCTAACTAACATATGACTCTCCTTCCTTTTTTGCCTCTAGTACTTTTACCTTCTATCTTTTTTTTCTTTTGTGTGAATTAGGTATCATCTATGATTAACTACATAGATTAATCTCGAGTTGGATATGACCAAAATCTCTCTTATTTTCTTCTATCATCTAAATAAAAGAAAATTATATTCTTCTGCCTTACCATTTTCCATTGTAAAACTCGTGTTTTTTTTACTATATAGTTTTTTTAAAGAATGATTTTAACAATACAGTTTTTTAAACAAATTTTTAAACACACTATTTTTTATTGGTCAAAATTCAAACGTGTCACTTTTTAAACACACTATTTTTTATTGGTCAAAATTATAAAAAAAAGTGTGTCAGTCTTAGCAATTGTAATTGTGATGCTAACACTACTTTTTTTTATAGCAAAAAAGTCTTTAATTTTTAAGGAATAACAAAAAAGTATTGGCAAGCGTGATATTAACACTACTCTTTTCTTTAAGACTATTATTTATTTTTTACCATATCTACTTCTCACGTACTTTATAATTTTTACAAAAATGCTAATAGGATTTCGGATTATAAAATCTGAACACATCCAAAATGTATTCGGATTTTATAATCTGAAATATGTTTATATATAATTAGTCATCTAAATCTCTCTTATTTTAGTATTTTTGAATTTTGCTTTTACAAACAACCAAAAAACCAAGTATAAAATGATAAAAATCTATTAAATAAAATCATAAAAATACCACCAAAATTTTTTAAAAATCAAATAAAACTAATGCAAATATTTTCAAATTTTTATGAGAATATGAAGAAAAAAATGGGTCTATATAATCTGATCAAATTGCCCGAAAACCAGATTTCTTTACTAAGAACAACTAACAATGGCCTAAAACAGAAGGATGAGAGTTAGGAAGATTAATATGGTTTTCAAACTAGTTATCCATGTTACAAACAGACTCATAATTTGTGTTGATACAATTCAAATTATATAATCCGAATAGTTTTTCCCCAGAAAAAAGGTGTTTAGGGGGTGTTCGGATTTTATAATCTGAAAAATGTAAGGAACGCGCCCTATTTTTTTAGATTTTCGGATTATAAAATTTGAAAATCACATGGATATTTTTGTAAAAAAGTTAGGGCATACGAGAAATGAGTAGGGTGGAAAAAGCATTAGTCTTTTTTAATGGAGCTAACTTTGTCTCGGCATTGCATTGTGTTGTCTTGAAAATTTCTTAACTATATTTATTTTAGGGTTAAATATAATTTTAATCCCTATAAAGATTTTAAATTTTGTTTTTCATCCCGATAAAAATTACATTTTTGAATTGCTACAAAATCATCTTGCAAGCAGGTTAAGTCCCCAATGTTAAGTTAACAAATATTTTTGAATGATTAGGTAATTTCGGAGGTGTTTGATAGCAATTTTAGAAGTCTAAATAATATTTATCTTGACAAAGAGATTCTTGCACTCAAGTCCAGCCATTAAAAAGGAAGGTTCAAACGGTTCAAAATCCTTCAAATTGTTGAATAGTCCATTGTAGCGGCATGAACTATTCAATTTTAGCATTTTATTTGTTTATGACTTTATTTTAAATTTTCAATTTGGTTAATTTTGTAGCAAGGGTCCATTATCTTGGACTGGTATGTGCAAATAACACTAGAAAGGGGTGCAACTTGTACAAATGGTCCTAGACCCATAATTGGGGCTGCATATGGTGCTATGGGTGCTCTTTTGTTCATGAGGGAGCGAGGGTTGCATGCTCAACTCAAAGAAATTTGCTCTTCTCCCATATAAAATTGCTCACTCTCAGCCCATTTGGGTTGATTTGGTGGTATTGGCTTGAGATCTGGAAGTGTACTCCTCTTCGAGGTCTCATGTTCGATTTGACCAAAATACCTACAACATAAGTTAACTCACGTCCAACGTAAGTTAAATCACGTTCTGAACACCAACGTGAGTTAACTCACGTTGGTAACAAACCATACCATAAAATAAGCATTTACACAAAGCATAGTTGACTATGTCGCGTATAACTCCAACAAATAAAATAGAAGAAATTATAGTTACCTATTCAATAAGGGAAATGTTAACCGGTGCCCCCGGAGCACCGGTTAAGGAAGCCAAATAAAGTAATAGTTGCATTAAAAATTGTGTAATCAATGCATTAAAAGTTTAAAAAGTGGTTTTTTTGACTTACGATTTCTTCTTTTGGCTTCCTTATCCAGTGCCTCGGGCACTGGTTAACATGACCCAAAGTGTTATCTTTTACTCAAAAAAAAAAAAGTAGTGTGATCTTACCAAGCCAATCAAACGTTACGGCGTGATAGTCCTTGGAGAGTACCGGAGGGTGTTCCCGATCCGGTTTGGATCGGTTTTGAGGCAAAAACTCATCCGATCTAAAGATAAAATTATATGCGGTTCGGTTCAGTTTTGCATGATTAATTTTAAAAAACCGATCTGATCCGATCCAATTTAATGCGGTTTAATTTGGACCGATTTTTGGATATCCAAATTATAAATTGTAAATTTTTTTATTAATAATAATCTTATAAAATTTGTACCAAAAAAAAATAAAATAATAATCTTATAAAATCCAATTTAATGCGGTTTAATTTGGATCGGTTTTTGGATATCCAAATTATAAATTGTAACTTTTTTTATTAATAATAATCTTATAAAAATATGATAAAATAATAGGTTTGATACAAAATATAACATATGATTTATAAAAAAAAAATTAATAGTACAAAATAAAAATGATTGATTATCTTTTAAACATATGAAATAGAAACAAAATTGATTACATTAAACTCATATGTAGTATTAAAAGAATTAAAAAGAAAATAAATAATAGCTTAATATAATATATTATAATTATAAAAATGGAAATATATATTAAAATATATGTATGCGATTCGGTTTGGTTTTGAAAATTCAATCCAAAATCTGATCCAATCCGAGCGGTTTTCATAAAATGTCATCCAAACACATCCAATATTATTCGATTTTGTGCGGTTTTCGTTTTTTTATCGGTTTGCAGTTTTAATTTAGATCGGTTTGAATTTGAACACCCCTAATTGAAAGAACTTTGCGATAAGAATATGCCTAGGCAGCAACATAGAAATCATGTTAATTGAGACGGTTCATATGATATGAAAAAATCTCGCGGTCACACTTTTGAATCAACAAAGCATAATTTCGCATTGGGCAGGACAATTAAAACCTTGCAACTACTTTCAAATCTCTTCTTTTATTTACTTTCAAATAAATTCAAACTAATTACCGAGTTGAACGACAATTTATGTGGAGACAATAACCTACGACTTTATTACTCAATACGATTTGATACATTTGTCTAAATTTACCATCATTGAGCTTTGTCATATCGATAGATTGGGTGTTCGGGTTTATAGATGGATCGAGTCTTTGAATCCAATCCAAAATAGTTAATATATTAAATGTGACGTGTTTGATAAAATTAGAGATTGAACTACTAAATAGATATAAAATAACACATAAATTAGAGATTGTGCCTAAAAATTCATTTGCTATATGTTGTCCACCATTGAGAGATCCAAAGTTTAGATTCCAAACATCTTGACTATTGAGGGCAAGATCAAATAATATATATATTTCTACAAAAATTGCATCAACACATAATAAAAAAATGACATTACTATTATACAAGCAAATTTTTTTTTTTAGGGAATTATATAAGCAAAAATTAAACATACAACAAAATCACAGTCGTTAGTTGTTGATGATGATTTCGACAAACTCATTTTATATTATCAAACAAACTCTGACTTAATTTACATGATTGGCCTACTATTAACATCATTTTAACATTTGATTTATACCGTTATTTATGACAACTATACAACATAAAAAATTGTGACCATGTGAAATCATCAATGAATAAATAAAACTCGCATAGTTATTAGTGTGATGTCCTTGACTCCACAGGTGGGAACATAATGCATGGTATGAAGACTAAAGAGGAATGGTTGTTGAGAGATGAGAAGATTGCAAATTCTCATAAATGAGATTGGGCCATGCCCATTGCCTTGTGATTTTTGGTGGTGTCTTCGGCAAATGCACGTGCCATTCCATGACTTTGTTCACATTGTATCAGTTTTGATCTATCCTTTGGAGCATTGTGCCGATAAATTGGACCAACCGACCATCTCCTATGTACACACCTCACCACCATATTCTTACATATTTTTATTTTACTACTATTACAATAAGTACATTTTTAGATTGATTGTGATTTTGGTAGTTTTAACAAAATTAGAATGCCGATTTAGTTTGTCAAACTCGTTCTTATTTGGAAATGTATGACTAGATCAAGGGTAAGCCATGCCTAATTGGAGATAACCTAGTATTTGAAGATTAATGTTATGCTTGTCTTGTCTTGTTGTTAACCTTTTACATTGGTCCCTTTTTATAGGGTTGAGTTTTTTTTTTCCATGTTAGACCCAACCTCGATTTGTGTGTGTGGTCCCCAACAAATATTCTATATGATTAATGATGATTGGGACAATGCAGAGAAGAGAAGTGTGTCATATCAAGCATGGGAGAAGTATCTAACGTTTGCATCCAAAAGTCGTGTAGTTATAATGTTTATCTAGTAAGACTAATTCCTTTGTGACGATCACATTTGTCATCTGGTAGCCCTTCCTCCTCGATCAATATATTCGATCATTGAGACCAAATATTTTAGTATTGAGCAAAGCCCTCGAACATGGCTAAAACGAGAAGGTGCTCAACCAAGTATCTTAATGATTACAAATTGAACACAACCCTCAAACGTCAAGGCTGAAGGATGAAGACACTCTAACTGACCGATTATCCAAATGTTTTGAGATCAAACAAAATTCATTATCAATTCAAATATGTACTAAATCTTCCTATTTAAAAAGGAACAAGACTTGAGACATAACACATTTATACTATGTGATTCGTCCATATGTGCTTCGGTAGGGTCATCATAGTTTACCACCCTGTGATCGGCCATTGAATTTGTTGCAAAGAGACAGAACAAATCTTCGACGCCGTTGCTCATAAACAGGTGAACTTGCCATGCCATGCCATGCCATTCACGTTAGTGGCAATGAATCAATTATCTAACGCCGGATTGTCCATTAACATTTACAAAGTTACCAAAAACCATTATTGTGATTAGAATAGCAACAAATTCATAGAAAATTCCAAGTAGTTGAGGACATGCTCTTTTTAAGAGGCATTTGGAATAGTCAACGTTTCCCACAAATAAACGCCATGTGATGGATAGAAACATGGGACCCACTAAAATTGAAAAGGATTATTACAAAGTTCTTATTAAATGAAATGAGTCAAAGTTAGGTGAAGAGAGGGTCCAAGTCAGATGAACAGCGGTCAACTCACTTCAAAAGGAATTGAAATTTTAGCAGTAGTTGAAACTTGAATGTTCACAGAAAAGAAGTGTAGAAGAAGTCAAGAAGAAAGCAAAATAAACAGACCTTTTTTCTCCATGAGGCCCATGCAAAATAAATTGAGTGGAGATTTGAATTACAGTATTTGTGGAAAGGACAGATTTATTTTTAAAAGTATAAAATTAACTTTTGACTTTTTTCTTTTACAAAAAATTAACTTTTGACTTAATTCTTTTGCAAGTGTGATAATTATCATGAAGAGGGGAATAGTCTCTTTTTTTACAACAAAAAAACTGTGTCCCTAATTTTTTTTTCAAATTATTAGATTTACAAAGTGTTTTCCACGAGTTGGATAAAATAGTAGTAGAGATGTAAAATACTATCATAACATGCTAAAATTTTCTTAAAAGAAAATAATAACATACTAACATTGATCATTAATCATTTTAATATAAAAAATCAGCATTTTCTTTTTGTGTTAACCCTCTGATTATTCAAGAAAGTGACTTTGATAATCCGAAGTACAACCAAAAAATAAAAAAAATAATCAAGAATTATTTCACACATAAATCTAATTAATGTTCTCTTCAACAATTCGTTGTTTAGTTCAATAACCACTTAAGTTTAATTAGATCATCTATAAAAGTTCATCTAAGAATCGAATGGTTAACATAAAAAAAAATTGTGGTTAATTATGTTTTATTGATGATTAATATGTTGTGACACAGAATAATATTTATTAATCATTTACTAAATATAATTAACTATATATTTAGATTTTATTTACTTTATTCAACTTCCTTAAAAACAATAACCATTCAATTTTATTCAAAAAAAAAAAAAACCATTCAACTTGTATAATTTTATTGTACTAAAAAAGTTTGATTCAATTGTACTACATGGCAAGTGCATACCTATGCTATTCAAGTGTTGGCAACAGAAGTGGCTCAAGTACCAATTTTGAATTTTGAGATAAAAATGGAATTTGTACTTCGTATCTTTTGGCTAGTAGAAGCAAAGCAATTACTGTCCATTGAATAGAATAGATATGGTACTGTAAATAAGTTTATTTTGTCAGAGTTTGGTAACATGTCAACCAGCTGGAAACAAAAGACTTGATTGTAATTTTTGAATTTACCATTTGGAACTAGTAGTGAAATGCAAAGCAGAACAGTGAGTCGTCTTTTACTATCACCATCAGGTAAAGAGTACCATCTCTCCATGACCTTATTGCGGAAACCTGATAAAATATGATTTAATGAATTATAACGGAGACTCTGATAGCAATTTATAAATCGTGGTTAAACCTAACACAATCCTATAAATTCAGTTTGTGACGTGAGAATTATCTCAACTTATAAATATTTTGTCAGACCATTTCATATCAGATGCGAAACTCTTTAACACTATCTTCAAATGCAATTTGGGCTTGCTTGTGCGTTCTACCATAAATTAATCATGAGTCATGAGTAACACTAAAAAGCAGACAAGACAGGATTAGTAAGAAGAAAACAACACCGTTACGACGACGTTTTGCTTTTTGCTGCTTCTTCTAGTTCATTTTTTGTTTTTCGTACATCTTCTAGTTCTATAGTTATGTGTAATGTAATATAGAAATGCTAATTATGCAACACAATGCAAAGATTACGTCAAAAAAATGCAATAAACTAAAGAGAATTCTACTGTCATAGTCACAAGACTGGCAGTGTACTGAAAACTAAACAGCCTTGTTTGTTTTCTAGCTGTTGTCTTTCGCATCCCCGTTTTTGAATTCTCTCCCTCTCTCTATTTATTTATTTAAAAAGAGAGGAAAAAAGAAATCTTACTCACATGATATGTTTTTTTAGGTCTGATATTTGTTCAAGATTTTAATATAGTGAATAAATAAATTTTCATTAAAATTTATCATTTAATGATCAGAGATATTTGTTAATATTTTTATGAATTATGCAAGTATCAAGTAAAACTGTAAAAGAGATAATAATGGAATTAAAACATAAATCTTATATTAAAAAATGAAAAATGCTAACTAGTATCTTAAGACATTTTGATAGAAAGTCTAATAAAAAAACTTTATATTAAAAATTATGCATTCATTACATTGAAATTTTAAAAATTAACTTTTGCTTCATTAAACTTATCAATTATTTTTATATTTGTTTTCTTAAAGAGTGTCATAAATATGCCTTTTTTTAGAGAAGTGTCATAAATGTACTTGTTAACTTAAAAAAAAAGGGTCATGCTAACCGGTGCTCCCGGGGCACTGGTTAAGCATACAAAAAAAGAAATTTATTACCATAAAAGGAAACTTTGTTGACTTATTTATGAATTAATTTCACAGTTTTCAATGCAATAATTACTATATAATTTTCCTTTTTAGTATCCCTAACCAGTGCCCCGGGAGCACCGGTTAGCATTTCCAAAAAAAAAATTAGCAAAGGGTAAACCAACCAATTGAGTATTTACATTTCTAGTAAAATAGTTTATATGTTGAACTTAACATTCAAATATTTTAAAGGTTCACACCACAAAACAACTGTACTCTTTTTCCTTATAAATACACTTGAAAATCTAATTCAACATTTTCAACTCTAACTAACAAAGAAAGTAAAGTAACACCCAACCAACCCCTGTTCTCTCTTTCTGCACTTAAACGCTCATTCGTTTCTCTGTTTTCCCGCTGCTTCGGTACATCGCTTTCTTCCTCATTATTATCTCATTAATTACATTTTTCTTACATGAAGTAACTCATTCACTTTACTCTCTGTTCCTCGCAATTCAGGTTTTTGCAAACAAGAGAAATGTCGGTGACTTCAAGCTCCAGAGGAAGACCAGGTACCAGAGAAACAAGTCCAGAGAGAACCAAAGTTTGGACTGAACCCAAACCCAAAACTCCCAGAAAAGTATCTGTAGTTTACTACCTCTCACGTAATGGCCACCTTGAACACCCTCATTTCATGGAAGTCCCTCTCTCCTCTCCCCATGGTCTCTACCTCAAAGGTACTGTAGCACCGACACTTCTGATCAAATGTGTGTCTGACTCATCTCTTTTAGCTGTGTCAATGTGTCAGTATCGTGTTAGATGTCCATATTAGCTGGTTAATGTCTTGCATAAGTTCAACTTATTTGGTAGCTGCATAAATATTTGATAAGCTATGAAGCACGGATACGGACACTGGCACGCCGATACAGCTAATAATTTGATAAGCTAAGTTTTTCAGTTTAACTCTTTGAACAAAAATAATAATAACTCTTCATTTCAGATGTAATCATTCGTTTGAACCTTCTTCGTGGAAAAGGCATGGCAACTATGTACTCATGGTCCTCTAAACGGTACCGTTTCACACAAACAACTCTTAAATTCAATTTCGTTTTTATTACTATTGTTTGATTATTTTGGTGATGAAAAATCGCAGGAGTTACAAAAACGGATTCGTTTGGCACGATTTAACAGAGAGCGATTTCATCTACCCAACGCAAGGGCATGACTACATTCTCAAAGGATCTGAGATTCTCGAACATGAAACCACCGCTCGAGCACCTTCAGAGGAAGAATCTGATTCTCCTGTGGTGATTACACGGCGGCGCAACCAGTCATGGAGCTCCATTGACTTAAACGAGTATCGAGTTTATAAGTCCGAGCCGTTGGGTGAAAACATCGCCGCCGACGCGTCGACGCAGACGGAGGAAAAGCGGCGACGGAGGAGAGTTCTAAGGGAAGAAGAAGATGAAGAACAAGAAGAAGAAAAAGAGAAGAATGTTGAAATTGAAAACGAAGGTGAAACAGAGAATCAAAATCAGAGCACGGAGCTGAGTAGGGAAGAGATTTCACCTCCACCGTCAGATTCAAGTCCAGAAACACTGGGAACATTAATGAAAGTAGATGGACGGCTGGGATTACGATCTGTTCCTAAAGAGAATCCGACGGTGGAGAGTTGTCCAAGTGGAAGGATGAAAGCTTCATCGGTACTCTTGCAGTTGTTATCGTGCGGTGCAGTGTCTTTCAAGGAAGGGAGTGGGGCCAGTTCAGGTAAAGATCAACGGTTCTCCTTGGTTGGGCACTATAAGTCTAGATTACCCCGCGGAGGAGGGAATCATGTGGGAAAAGAAGTAGGGACATTGGTGGATATTCCTGATTTGAATAGGGTAAGATTGGAAGATAAAGAGTACTTTAGTGGGAGTTTGATTGAAACCAAAAAAGTTGAAGCTCCTGCTTTCAAGAGGTCCTCTTCGTACAATGCAGATAGGTATGTGTCATAATGAATTAAACACTTTTATTTCTTGCAAAATTTGTTTACACTGATGTGTGCATGTTTGATATCGCAGTGAATTTGTTGAAATAATTGTTGTTGAACGTTTATAGTATAGTTTTTACAAAATTACAGTGGTTTATTTGCTAAACTCGTTAGTGTATGTTTGGTATCAAAGTGGATTGATAGAATCACGGTGAATTATTGTGATACCCAGCATGTTTGGGCTAGGTTAAAGGGTAATGCTTGATGAATATTTAATATTTTGTAGTACTATTAAATTAAATTGTTTATCAAAATAGAGATATTATATGTTGATACATGTGATACACATCGTTGAAATCCCTTTTGTGGAATAAAGTTTGTGCTGTCTAGTAATTAGCAACATTGGAGACTGTAGACATTGACATTCATACATCATTAGTTTCATTGAAGCTGCATTGGTTCAATAAAAATATTGTGGTTATGCATATGTTTATGTTTCTAAGACGTTGAAACCATCTTGAGATTGAAGATCATATAAAAAATGTTGTTGGAGTTGAATATATAGTTTATACTACATAAATATTATATATTGTAGGTCAGATCATAGGTTTAAGATTAACATATTAATATAGTTTTGTGGGTTAGATTAGTATGTGCCCTAGCATGACCCTTACTTTAATCAATGCCTCTAGTTTTTTAGTCGAGCTCAATAGATGTCCCTGCTAGTCATGTTTGGATTGATAGTTTTGAATGGCTAAGTCTTCATTTCGGTGTATAAAAAGCTTTAATAAAAAATGAAAAACATAATGTGATAGATGATAGTAGGTTAATAGGTCTTTAGCCCCCTTGTAATATAAGTCATTTTCGGTTTTTCCCCCTGTAAAATATTTTTTTTGATTTACTCTCTGTAAAATATTTTTGTTTTGATTTACCCCCTAATAGGCCAAACAAAAACGAAAGGAGAAAAAAAAAACAAAAATATTTTACAGGGGAGTAAATGAAAAAAAATATTTTATAAAGGGAAAAATCGGAAATGACCTATATTACAGGGGGTAAAGACCTATTAACTCATGATAGTATAATAACTCTTGTGACATTTTAATTCATTGTTAGAAATTTTTTATACACAATCTTTCATCCAAACATCCTATAATACAGACATTCAGAAATTGTCCTAATTCAGAAATTGTCCTAATTTAGAACATATCTATATTGGGGAATCAGATCTTTACATGTCATATAAAAAATGCTGAACAGGAAGGGTTCCCACCTAGCTTCCCCTTTTGCCGGAAGTTGTCCATTCTTCTTCTTGTTCATCATGATACCTCCTCTCTTCCTTCTTTTATTTGGCTGACAGTAATGACTCAAGAGTTATTATCATTTTTATTTTAGGCCTTTATTTTAATATACATAAAGTTGCCTTTCCATTGAATCTGAAATTTGTTTAATTTACACAAAGGAGAAGCTAGCAGCTACCTATAATTGTTTTTCTGTAACACATGAATACTGATACTAGACAGATGCTCGCTTCTCCTGTTACATCCTGGTCCCGATATGAGTGGTGAATAAATTATATACCTCTAAATTTAGGAGAGCCTGAATTTGCTGCAGCACGCTATAAACGATCTCAGCCATTGATTTTAGATTGGATCGGTTAGATTACACTATTAGCTTCACACATTTAACCGATTTTGGCCGTTGATTCAGATCCGATGACCAAGATGTAGTAACTGTGTCCGATCCAAATCCTAAATTGAGTTGATGGTGTAACTATTGTCATTGATTCCTTCCCTTTTACTTTGGCCCCAGTTAGTATTTGTCAGGTGATGTATGTAGGGTCCAATTTAAAGCATCCAAAGACTTCATTCATTTTCCATAAATTAACTTGCCAGTTTTGCCTCCCTATAAGTACAAATAAGTGGGAACTGGATGAATAAAAAAAGGAATTTCGGTCGGGGCAATGATTTCTTCAAATCTTCAATACATTTCATTTCAGATATTTCACTATGGACTTTGTTCTGTTTGCCTTTTAATACTACCATTTAATCAATCATGTGCTTGCAATTTGGCATATATTATATAAACAACTTGAATTGTTTGGTATCATCCGACAAAATGTAATTATATGAGACGATGAAATATTATTCATGTGATTATGTCAGGGAAGTTGTATCAATAATGTGGTTTAGTCTAACGTGTGGAATCTGTATATGGTGTCCTCTTCTTTGCAGCGGTTCCCGGTTGCAGATCATGGAGCATGAAGGAGATATGGTGCGAGCAAAGTGCATACCGAGGAAATCCAAGACACTAACAACAAAGAAAGAAGAAGGTACTTCAAGTTCCATGGATAGTGTTAGCCGTAGCCAACATGGAAGCAGAAGATTTGAGGGACAACAATAAGTTGAATAAGAAACTATGTCAAATTAGCAATGGAAGTTTGTTTTGTAGCTTACTGTCTAGAAGTGATTAAATGCTAAAAGAAGTGAAATTAGTGTGATGTATAATATTGACAGAGATAGGGTAAGTACTAATTAAGTAGAGGGTAGTATTTCCACCTAGAGCTTTGCAATTTGCAAGTCACAGGCACGGCACAGCACAGCACAGCACTATGGACAGATACGTTAAGCAAGGATTAGCAATGTGATTAAAATACTAGTTTGTAGATCTTGTCCATTTTGATCTTTAGGTTTTGGCCAAAAGTCAGTGCTTGTAACGGTTGTTTTTTGTTTTCTTTTCTGGCTTTCTTGTGGCGGTGATAATTGCCTTTAGTGTATTATTTATTAGTGTCCATGGATAGTCTCAAACTAAAGCACTGTAGTAGTATTTAACAATCAAATGTCTTGACCACGGTATGATAAACTAGTAATTTCTTTTTAATCAATAATAGACTTTTTCACTCTTGATCTTTGACTTTGAAAGATATGAAATATGATAAAGTGGTAATTTCTATTTAATTTATAATAGGCATTTTAACTGTTATTCTTTGACTTTGAAAGATGGGAAATGAGATTTGTTAAGATATTAATCAATTTTCTTTGAGAAGAAAATAAAAGTATTTAATTGAATGAGTTTTTCTGTAACACTTATATATTCCAATCCACAGACACTATCAGTTGGGTCTGAGCAAATGTTTTTCTAATATGCCTACATTAGTTTCAGAAACTACAGATTAAGTAATTAGTCTAGTTTGATTCCTTTTCTGTAAACTGAAAAGTTTCTGTTGCTGTTTTTCTGGGTTTATTCACACATCAAACATAATATAATCTTAAAATTTTCGTTTGTTCTAGTACATTTGTTTTCTATCACCAAAGCTATCTTAATGGTTTCAAGAATTGATTTAAGGTTTTGATTCTCATCGTTTGGTATGTGTTTGGTTTTGCAATGGCGGGAATTGATTTTGATTATAAAAATAGTTGCATGAAGCATCTTGTAAGAAAAACAGTAAAGAGTCAAAGTACATTAAAAAATGTAGAGGCAGAAAAGAGACTGAAATGAGTTGTGCAAGAGACAAATCTTAGGGAAAAGAGAGAGATGGAGGTGAGGGAAAAGAATAGAGAAAATGAGTTATCTTAACTACCAACCAAAAATTTAGAAAGAATTGATTTGAGGCTCCGTGTGAAAGTTAGGATTTGGAACTTCTCCTAGAATTGATTTTGAACGAATGAATCGATTTGAGAAAAGAGTGTCAAAATCTAGCAAAAACGAAGAAACCACGTTGGAAGGTGGGAGACTTGGGTCTGTTGGTAGAAAACGCCAAACCAAACCCGCACTTAACATAAGACCAATCTTCGAGCCCTTTTATTTTAGTGATATTGAAAGAAAATTTCTTTGCCTAACAAATGCGGAGTGCCATAATCAGATTAATAATCCAAACTATATCTTAATCTGATAGGTTTTTTTTTCTTTACTTAAATCTTACTTTTGGGAGTAAAGTACTGCGAAATATGAAAAGTTTTTCATGAAACCTACATGAGATGAGAGCATAAAACTTCTCTCTTCATCGTGTTATGTTATAGACTCGCAGTCACAACAATTTTTCTCTATTCTTCCTTATATTGGTCAAAAATGATTTGTAAATTGTAATTTGTAACACTTCACTCATAGAGCAATTGCTACCAAACAGCCACAACAATTTAACCATTAGTAATTTCATAACTCAGTAGTTTGGCAGGTTTTCAGTGGTGAATAATTTAGATTACTTGCAACTTACGTTTTTTATCTGGAAAAAGATATTTAAGCACGTATGTTTACTTTTTTAAGGAAAAAATGATTGCAAAATATGTACATTTATATTCACCACTGGCAACACAATTAATGTCTATCAGGTGATTCATTTGATTGGGCTGAACTACTACTCAACTGAAATGTCCTAATGAAGATGAATGCAATCAAATCCAAATGTGAAAAATTGAAGGTCTCCCCAATTGTTTTGTTGTAATTGGCCTTGGAATCTTCCGTTACTGTGTAACAAGATTATGAGAAAAGTTACGGTATGGTCTTGCATCATGCAAGCAATAGTGGATCCTATTGGGGAAATTTTCACGACCTTAGTCCTTAGATGAGAACACACTACAAAGTAAATAATAGATAACACAAGAAATTTCACCTCTATATCCTAAAGGAGGAATGCTATACATAGTGAATGATTAATTCGAGAAATCTCACGAATCCTTGGCAAAACACGCTGGTAGTGTTATTAAGTATCAATTACAACCATCGTGATGGTTTCGTGACAATATTTTTCGTCGTATTTAGCCCTTTTCAATCCTAAATTTCTCCAACTTACATTAGTATATATAATTCTTCACTAAACAGATCCAAATGGTAGGACAATGAGGGACATAGATACTGGCTGGCCAAGTAAAATATGAGGTAGAACGGAAGAAAAAAAACTACAGCTATCATAGGGATCAGAAATAAAGGAGTACATAATTAGCAATTCAGGTTATTTTCTACTGTCATGCCTTGTCCCGTATGAAGGAAAGTGCCAAAGCCAAGAGCATAATTTAAGAGGTGGCATTTTGTAACCTTGATGCTAGCACATATGGCACTAAAGCTAAATTGAAGATGTATAGAATCATTCAGGGATCAAATTAATGTGGGGATCTGACATTATTCGTGTGTGTTGCTTAGTATTATTTTATTTTATTTTTTAAACAAAAGTTTAAGGTGGGAGAATGGTGTTCTAGTTCAAGAGAGTAAAGACCTTAATGTTTATAAAACACTTATAAAGAGATTTGCATTTAAATCTCTCCAAAGACACTAGCAAGACTTAAGAGAACAATTACTTATGTTAATTTTTAGAGAAATGATATTTGTACAACCATTTAGTGACAATTTTTTGACAACTTTTTTTCTGATACTCACATGATATTATTATCATTTCTCTTCCTTTTTCTTTCTTCATTGTTTTTGACCAATAAAAAGAGCGAAAAACAAGGTTGTCACCAAAATTGTCACTAAATGGATGTACAATAATTTGTTATAGCAATGATATTTTTACACGCTTACTTTCCATACACCTAACACCTCATTTTATCTATATCTCTCTTTCTATCATGTCAACAACATACCACTTCTATCACATATATCACATCATTCTCTTTATCTCTTTCTCGCTTAAGGTGTTAAATGGTTTTGGGTGTACACCAATCGTTTTCCAAACTAAAATATCATTGTACTCTCATTTATTTTTAATTTTTTGGTACATCATTTATTATTTATTTATCATATCCTTTTTTGTGAAATCTTTGGTTTCCATGAAAGGAAGTTTGATAATCTGAAGTTTGACCGTAAAGTAATTTGTAGTTTTTAAGTGATTAGTCCTTTTCTTATTCCCCCCACTCTTGATACATGCAATTTTTTAAGGAAACTTCAATTTATGAACAAATCACACAATACTTTATGGTATTGACATTTCTTATTATTTTGAACAATGTCATTGTAAATTTTCATTTATGAGTTTTATATTTAGGAAAATGTTAACGAGTGTCCCGGGGCACTCTTTAAGGGTCATAAATGCTAACTTTTTATGAAAACTTCTTATAATAATATTTGTATCATGATAAAATAAAAATAAATTTAAAATATACATATTTGAAAACTCAGTTTTGAAAATCTTTGAAGATTGTTGTTAAAGAACAATGATTCACAAATATTGACTAAATAAACCAAGAAAAGTAATAACTTTTTTACATTTAAAACAATAAACTTCTTTTATTGAAAATATACATATTTGAAAACGTGGTTTTGAAAATCTTTGTTGATGGCTGTTAAAGAATAATGATTTCCAAATATCCAAATATATCGAGTAATCGTTGTTATAATAAAAATAAATATTGACTAAATAAACCTAGTAAAGTAAAAAAAAATTACATTTAAAACAATAAACTTCTTTTATTGAATACTTGATTAAGAAAAATCTTGTTTTCAATCTCAAATTCATTTCGAGTCACCTGATCACCTTCACCAACTATATAAGAACGTTATATGTTATCTTGTATTCACATAAAACAAAACAAACAACTTTTATTTCTATCTCTTTCTCATTTAGGTTCTAGTTTGTTATTGTATAACAATGCACCTACGATAAGGAACGTTGATTGCAAAGAAGGAGATAAAGTGGAAGTATGCAGCAAAGAAGGGTTTGTTGGTTGGTACTACGAAACACGATTGTTTCATGCCTTAAGAATGAAAAATATATTAAAATTGTGGTTTTTCTCTAAAGGGAAAATCTCACTAAGAAAAATAATATATTTCACATTCTCAAGGCACAAAACAACCGTGGCTTCAAAGTGCGAACCTACAAATCTTTCTTCTTTGCTACATACTTCAACTTTGTCTCCTTCTTTGTAATCAACGTTCCTTACCGTAGGCGCATTGTTACACAAGAAAACGTTATATGCAGGTTGTATTGTGGTCGTTGTAGGTTATTGGTGTATGTTGATCCTACTTGGTTTAAATATTGCAAAGGAAATGACGTTGTTGAAATGATTTGAATTCACAAAAGAGATGTTCTTAAAATTGGTAGCAGAATTTGACTTCTACTATGTCATCATAGATATCAATGATATCTTACGGCATCGTCCTATTGCTAGTCACATCAAGATAAGCTCCAATTTTAACAACATTGATGTTCTCATGTAATGTGTGTAGCTAATCAAGTTGAATGTTATTTAGCAAAATTTGCAATTTCTTCCAACTATGATTATGTTTGGATTTAGGAGATTCCATATTGTAATTCCGAGGTTGTATTGATATATTGATGGAATCTCTTTAAGGAATATTTGCATATAAATAAATATATAGTTGAATACTTTATACTTTATTTCCAATTCAAAAATAAATGCATTTCTTATTCAAAAATCAATACAAAATCAGATAATTATAAATCATTTGAGTTTAATCCCCTACGTTAATCTTTAAATATGTCTAAAATATGAGAGTTCCACTTTGTTTTAATTTGATTATGGTACCATATTTTCTATTAATTAAATAAATCCTAGTGAAATATTTTAAAATTTTGTTTTATAATTTTATTTTATATATATGTGTATATATATATATTTGAGAACGTTGATACACGTCCACTCTTTTTTATGGTGGTGGTGGCGGCAATGGTTTAGTCAAATTATAGTTGATTCCTTAGTGTAATGGTTTGAAGGGAAAAAAATTATAGTTGATAGCTATTAGTCAAATTCTCAACTGACTTGCAAACCTTTACACTAAGTATAAGACACTTCAATGTCAACATCTTTAGGAAACTACCATGAATTAAACTTAATTCCAACAAAATAAAGACACTACATAATAATACTACTTAAACATCTTAATTCGGTCGAAACAAACTCTTCAGAATATCTACAGGTGATCTCAGCAATGAAGTATCCATCTCGATCGTCGGGAACATGTTGTGCTGACCAAATATTGAGAACATGTTCCTCATGTCGTCTTCGTTCGTGAGCATCATTCGACTGAGTTGATCGATGGACGTTGATACCCAATGTCTTCCACCCTTCTTCTGTCTTTGTGGTTCAGTTGTTGGTTGATTTGATCCAGTTGATCATTCATATCTTTTAACGTGACATCGACCCAAACCCTGAACAAGTTAGGTTTTCCACCGTTAAAGCAGACTTCAGCTAACATTTTGTTCAGATCTATTGGATAAATGACCATTGCTTCAGATCTACACCATAAGAAATTAAAAACAATCAATGAAAAACTCATTCAAACATTTCATCATACACTTGAAGTGCAAAATATGCATAAAGCTTAAAACTAAAAACTACAACATAAACATGCAAACATCTAAACATTTAACCAACATAAGTCATTTACATGTAAACATTGTTTCATTTGTTGAAAAAAAAATGAAATTGAAATAAAACCTAAAACTAAAACATTTTTAATTTCAGAGGAAAAATGTAACATATAAACATAAAATGCCAATGGTAATGGATAATGAAAACTTACTTGGTATTGGAGTAGTGGCCGATTTGAATTTGAAGAAAGTTGGCGTTGAATGATTTGAGAGAGTTTTTAGAGATTGAGTTGTGAAGTGAAGAAATGAGCCACTTGTTCAGATATATAACAACACAACGTGAGTTAACTCATGTTGGCTATACCGAGCGTGAGTTAACTCATGTAGGTTATACCCCAACGTAACGTACGTTGGTTTTATGTCGGCAAACAGAATAGGCAGAATTGCTAAAACTTGCTATGATTCTATCATTCATTCGTTCGTTCATTTATTTCCGGCTATACATTCATACATTCAATCATTTTTATCCATTCATTCAACCATTTTCAAAAATCAATATTCATTCATTCAAAGTTTTTTTTAAGCCAAAATAAAAATATATTAAATAAAAATAAATGGATACAGAGATTATGGGGACATTAAACCTGACCAAGGTATAACCTAAACGGGGACGCATCAAGAAAATTCATACCAAGTGAACCAATCCTAATATATCCTAACAAAATTTCACTTATCATGAGTGCAACCCAGTGAACCCGTGTACGAGCACGAAACCAAGTTAAAAAAAAATATGAAAAGTGAATAATGCAATGAACAAAAATGATTTAAATTTAGCGAATGGATCGGCCGCCAACACGGTAACAAAATCCAAGTGCCAATCCCCCTGAACACATCAGCAACCATAAAGCTCTTTCAAGCACAACGTGTAAGATTTCAGATCGAGGGATCAGTCCAATACGTAAGTAACCAAACTGACTCTTTCGAGTTAATAGAACCAGACCCTTTCGAGTTATTGAAACCGAACCAGACCCTTACAAGTTTTTAAAGCCGAACCACAACTAAGCCAAAGTCTAGAGCCTCCCCATCCCTTGACAACACACAAACACCACAAACAACCGGATACATCACAAACAAACAACCCACCAACAGAGATGATCCATCACACACGAACAAGACCAACAAACCTACTAAGGAAAGAAAACACAAAGACCAGCCAAAAAATGAGATGATCTGAGGATCTCCAACGACGGAACTTGCTCGAAACCTCCCGACAAACACGAACAGAATCCAAAACAAACTAGCTTGAAACCAGCAGCTTCAGATCAGCGAGCTACGACCAAACACTGAAACACAAACCTAGATCCGAGTTTCAAGATCCAGATCGAAACCAACAACAACCTCCTTGTTCCACACAAACGGCGGAAAAATGCGACAAAGGAGGATTAAACAAAGAGAGTGTTGGTTGCCAGAAAGAGAAGAGTAGAACAATGAGAATCGCAGAACAGAGCCCACCGCCCGTCGTGAGCTTCGCCAACAAAACCTGGTCTTCCGGCGCAAACAGGAAGGAAAGGCAATGTGGATGGCAGATCCATCGTCACATCACCAACCACCACAATCTACATTGTGTACGGCAACAAATTTGGAAAGAGGGAGGCGATGCTTTTGTTTGGGTTTAGAGAGAAGGCATATGGTGTTTTTTTAGAGAGAGAAGGGTTTCTTGTTCTTCTTTAATGTTTGTACTCATTCATTAGAAGTTAAAATACGCAAAATCAAAATAAAAGCGAAAATTAATCAAATGTGATAGAAAATACGGAAAGGCGCAAATGTCATTATATTAGATCCATATTCACCAAAATGTCATAAAAAAAACTAAAATAAATACAATAAATTAAAAACACTAAAAATCCATATCATACTTGTCGCGCCATTTTTTGGAGATCAAGGCTATTTGATTAGCATTTGACTCACTATTTTATTTCACGACTGAACATTTAATTTTAAGAGAAAAGGGGAAAAAAGTTCGAAACACCCCTTTGAAAAGATTTAGGGTTCGGGGGTTAGTTACATAAAGGGAAGGTGTCAGCACCCTTTATGTCCGTAGTACTCTACGGGAACCTCTTGGTTTCATTTAACGTTTTGTGCTACAACTTGCTTATTTTGAAAAAAAGAGTTAAAGTGGTAAAGGAAGAAAGAGACCTACTTATCTATATTTTTTATTGATTTGGAAGGACGAGTGTCCTTTGCCTACGTACCCGTGAGGGATCAAAACCTCGTAGTTCGGGGTAAAAATCGACGTTTGATTTGTTTTGGTGTTTTTTATTAGTTTTGAAAAGGTTTTAAAATGAAAGAAAAGCCAAGGCGGCAAATGAGTATTTGTTTGTGTTTTTTATGTTAAAAGAAAATGGCTAAAGTATGATTAAAGTTGATTGCAATTTTGACTTACGAAAGAAAAAGAAAATAAAAAGATCACTTGATTTGAGATCAAGGTTTATTGTAAAAAATGTTTTTGTGATTTTGTTATTTGCATGTTTTGTTGTTTTTTCCGTTGAAGCATAATTAAACTGAAATCGAAGCTAACGGAGCAAGAAAATAAAACGTAGGTACCTCATGGTGGTGTTGGACCACCACGAGGACCTTTAACCTAAACTGGAAGCAAAATAAAAGGCATACACCCACACACACACACATGCACCTATGACTATTACATAAACCTATGATACATGCTATGGTCCGCGATAAAATAAATTACATAAAGGCCTAATTAATTACATTCTAAATCATAAGCAAAAAACGTAAATAAATAAATAAATTACATTAGAGCCTAAATAATTACATTCTAAATAGATGCGAGTAAAAAAAGAAATAGGGCATAGAAATAAACATGTGAATAATGATGAATAACAACATAAAAGAAAGTAAAATGCAAAGGGAATTTAAAATGCATGAAGATGGCAAGAAATGAGATGCTGGGGATACAGGCAGTGAGTAAGGGAGTGTGCAG
>Ga0315914_1000920_pt1 | contig 41333 bp, 18 predicted proteins | sample MpolenodulesMG_FD_203920 | JGI IMG/M metagenome (GOLD analysis project Ga0315914, IMG submission 203920) | Medicago polymorpha root nodule microbial communities from Los Angeles, California, United States - elongated nodules | ecosystem: Host-associated > Plants > Roots > Nodule | place: USA... | reverse complement strand
CAAAGTTGATCCTCCAAGAATCAAAGGTGGACAAGGTTGCCATGGTTTTCTAGGACGTCTCTTTTTAACAGGAGCATTTTCCTCTTCACTCTTATGATCTGTAACCTTTACTTCTTCTATTGCACTTTGTTCTGGTTCTTCTATAATGCTACTTGCACCCTCTTCTTCCTTCACTTCCTCTATTCCCACCCCACTCAATACTCCTTTTGCTATTTCCGTTTTTGGCATCACTATTCTCAACACTCCTTCCTCTTCGTAATACTTAGCTTTGATCTTATCCAAAACAACTCCATTAGGGATTTTAAACTTCTTTCTAAATCCTTTTATTTTCAGCTCTTTCTTGAATGGTATCATCTGCATTTCTTGCACCTCTTTTTCACCACTCACTGAAATTTTTGTACCATCTTTGTTAATGTTGATCTCAATGTTCTCTTTCTTATAACCTGCATATGTTCATCACATCAACATGGTATCATTAAAACATAGGAAATAGAAGTAAACAAAAATTATAAATAAATAACTTTATTTAAATGAGTATAGTATAATCTCTTATTATATAAGTGTTTATGTACGAACTATTTTGATAGCAAAAGTTAAAATAAAATTCATTTTGTTTCCACAAACTATCGTGAAGAGCTTATGAAAATAGTTGAAAACACCTTATAGACATATCATAAGATGTTTTCATAAACTTTGTCGAACAGTCTTACAAGTGGTTATGCTCGATAGATAAGCTCAAATAAGCAAATTCAACAGGCTCTAAGTGAATAGCATAATTTAAAAGTGTTGATTGTGAAGAAACCTTTGAGATGTGCTGTAAGGGTGAAAGTTGCATCAGTTTCTTTAGATAAGAAGACAGGTCCAGCTCTGTCTTTGGCAAACTGAAAATCAGAAATGGAAGTGGTGTCATCTTTTGTTCTTGTTATCTTTAGACCTAACTCAACCTCCATAACAATTGATCCTTAATATTTCCTGAAACTAATGAAAGCATATAAATAGGAAAATGTTTCAAAATTTCGTGTTTCTTTTAACAGACATTATGGTAAGCATTTTTTGGAGTACGTATCCTAGTACAGTTTTGTAGTCCTGAGAACACAACTGTGCAAGTAAAGCACATATTCATTCCTTCCAATTGCTTCTATGTTACTAATTTAATACTATTTATATTCATTGTTTTTGAAGGAATCTATTGTTTTCGGACACTGTCGTGTAACATCAAGGTGTATACAACATGTTGTCCAAGTAGAAATTAATTATTATAAGATGACAAATGATATTTCAACAATCAATTTTTGACGATTTTTGTTACAACTTTCTCTCTCAAACTCACATTTTCCTTTTACTTTCTCACTCTATTATTTTGGTTTTTGTGCCACTACCTAAATTTCTTTGTAAATATTAGTTGTCCAAGAAGTTGTCCCAAGAAAGAGTTGTTCAAATAACATTGTTCTTATAAGATACTGCAATTTCATGAAATTTGTTCCATTGAGAGATTAAGAGTGTCTATTTGATTCTTGCGTTGTTTCCTCAAATTTAAACCTGAAAAGAGAGACTATTATAATATTATATCATTAGAGCATTACTTGCTTGGTCACAAATCTAAATAAAAAGATTTGGACCCACAAACATCAAAATAAATATTATTTGATTATTTCAACAAAAAAATGTAAAGATTCAAAAATACTTGTTTTTCAATTTATTTTTCTTTTATTTTTTTTCACTTACGTGTGTGTCCAAATCCCTAATATGTCTCGTGTCATTAATGGATGCATTTTTAGCAGAGGAATTTTTTTTCATGTAGCAACAGAGAGACCTTAAACCTACACTAGCAAACCACTTTCATTGAACGTTTCTCTTTAGACCTCCTCAATATCTTTAAGGCTTCCTAAATACACATCCGGTAGTTATCTATTGGATGTACGTTTTTCAAAAAAATGTATATCTAATAGATAACTACCAGATGTATATTTAAGGGGCCTTAGAGAAATTTGGGAAGCCTAAAGAGAAACGTATGAGTTCATTCATCTACTTTGGGCCTAAAATAAAATGTGGATATATAAAGTTCATATTAGTTTGAATTCTGCTCTTCTCCCAACAGAAAACGCTTTCGCCCAACTGAAATAACAGGTATACTCATATGTGAGTTAACTCACACACCTTAAAGGACTATGTGTGACTTAAGTCACGCTGCGTGAGTTAAGTCACGCTGCGTGACTTAAGTGTATATGACAGCAACAGAAACACAACCCATTCACTTTCAAACTTCACCAAAATACGATTTTTCACACCATTTTTTTTTTCGAATTTCACCAAACTCAAGCAAATCATCATCAAATCACGCAATTGAACAAGTAAGTGTTGCTTATTCTACTTCATTGCTTATTTTTTGTTGAAATTTTGGTTTTTTTTTGTTGAAGAAATTAGACATTTTTAGGTTTTTAAAAATTTGGCTTGCATGTTAGTTTTTAGGATTGTCAGTGATGAATTAAGTTAGGAATTGTTGTTTAGAGTATAATGTGGTAGTTTAGGGTCTAGAAATTGTTAGATTTCTTAGTTGTTTGAAAATTGCACTCTATGTGTTTAGTAAAATGTCTCAATAATTTTTTTTGTTTTTGTTTTTTGGATTGCTAATGATGAAGGGAGAGTGCAGTCCTCTACTAGTAGTGCACGGAGGGAAAAGGATGCACTACGCCCTCCTTTGGTAGGTCGAGGGGGGCACGAGACTTGGTAGGGTTGATGCTACGGGGGATCATTGTCACAGACAGGTCCATATCAGACCGTGGACCCAACACAATATCAGCATCAGCAGCATTATGAGGAGTATCAGTAGTCACATAATCAGCCTTATTATGAGGAGCCTCAACAATATCATTTTGATGTGTATCAACAACATCAGTATGTGGCGTATCACCAGCAGGATCATCAAGAGCAGCCTGATATTGAGCAGTCTCAGACTGGTATTGAGCAGCCTCAGCCTTAGGGGGTGCCGATTGTGGAGTACGAGGCCGGATCGGAGGGCTATGGAGGGGGCCTTATGTGGCCACGCTTTTACCTCACTTCGGTAAACACACAACAATCAGGATATGGGTCGATGTCAATGTAAGTATATTTAATGTTTATTTTACTTATTTTAATGTTTATTTAACTTATATGAATGATTATTTTACTTATTTTATGTTAGAATTAAAATTTATGTTAGAATATATTTAATGTTTATTTTACTTATTATTTATTTAACGGTGTTGTTTGTTGTTTTTTGTTTTTGTATTTCAATTTCGAAAAAACCATAGGGTGAAAGGTGTCTTGTAAGCGAAGAAGCTAAGCCTTACTAACTTGACATTGCCTTAGCCGGGAATACAAACCCAATTGTTTTGGGACGAAGTGAATGGTTCCGGTCTTATCCCCCTCCTGAATAATGGGTACGATAACATCTCTCACGGGTTCGTTTGTGCCATGTCAAAGAGATGGCATGAGGAGACAGCAGCTTCCATCTACCTATTGGGGAAATGACCATCACACTAGATGGTGTGACGTGTCTCCTAGGCATCCCCATCACTTGGAGACTCCTTCATGATAGAGAGTTAACTCGTGACGAGGGGATACAAATGATGCAGGAGGACCTAGGTTTTACAGCGGAGGCTGCTACTAAGGAAATGGGAAGACTAGGTGGTGCTCATCTTAGTTTCGATAAACTGAAGAGGCGCTACGAGGAGCTCTTGCATAGGTGTAATCAGCTTATTGAGCCTAACACAGAGGAGGAGCATGCGGAGCAGGCTCAAGTTAGGTTGGCCTGCATTAAGGCGTTTTTGTTGCTCTTGTTTGGTTGGACCATTTTTGTCAGCAAGAACAACAGAACCATTAATCTGTTGTGGCTGTTTGCGCTACAAGATATGGAAGAGTTGGGTGACTGGGCATGGGGCGTGATGAGACTTGCTTTCCAATATGAGCCGTTATCTCTTACCTCCAACTCATTTGTGGCCTCTTGTGGTTGTTACATGACCTTGCTTATGGTAATAATTGTTTTTCTTATTTTTTACTTATTGGATCGTTAATGTATAGTTGTTTGTATAATACTTGTGCTGATATAAATTTGTTTCTTTGTGTTTGCAGGGATGGGCTTTGGCGCACTTCACGAACCTCATTCCGAGGAATCGTAATGATGAGTACGACCCTGCTCTTGCCCCGCTCTTGGATCAATGAAACCTCCCAAGGGATTTTCTGATCCTAGACACTACAGAGATGTCATTTATTCGTTGGACCATTCACATGTCATCTGGCGGCCGTATGAGAGACGACGAGACGTGACACCCTTTCAGGACATATGCTGGTACTCCGGATGGATCATGGCCGGCAAAGACAGGAGGGTCTGTCACTTGCCAGAGCGGGTTCTTAGGCAGTACGGGTATGTCCAGACTGTTCTCAGGCCTCATACAGACATTGGGCCTCTTGCATCAAAGGAGGTGGCTATGGCCTTCATGGAGTTTGCTCTACATGTCCTCAGCCTTCAGGAGAGGGGTGATATGGTTCCGGAGAACGAGCCGTGGAGCCATTCTAGGGGGAACATGAGATGGTTTTGTAGCGTATCACATCCTATTGTGAACCCCCCTGCGGCCATTCCTAATATCCCTCCATACGAGGAGGTTATTGTTGAGCAGCAGTGGGTCAGACATCCTCCCTACCCATTACAGATCATCCACGACGTCAGAGGCATAGTGGACAGTGCTACGATGGAGATTCCTGATGTGTATTCAAATCCTATTGTTGGCGGCATTATGGAGCGCATCCGGCAGCAGTATCACGTGCTGGAGGAGGTGCCGGCTCCGAGGAGGAGGAATAGGAGTCCACGAGAGTAGGGTTTTGGCATTATGACTTTTGTAGTTTTTTTTATGACATTATGTCGGATTTAGATGTAATCCTATTACATTTGCGCTTTTTGGTGTTTTAATGACATTTTTCGTTATTTTATTTCGTTATTTTTCATAATTTAATTATGAGTGAATGCTTGATTGAATGAATGCTTGAATGAATGATGAAAAATGTATGCAATTGACTGAATGAAGGAATGAAAAAATTAGAGAAAAAAGAGGTATATGCCAGTTCTGGCTTGCTGCACAGACTGGACGTGAGTTAACTCACGCACCGTTTTAGACTTGCGTGACTTAAGTCACAATGTGTGAGTTAACTAACGCATAATTTTACACTTGCATATGTTAACTCACGTATGGGTATTTTGGACATTTTGTTTGGGTGGGAGCAAAACTTGTTCGGAGAAGAGCAGAATTCTATTAGTTTTTGAGATTTTATTTTCTCGCCTATCAGCTTCTCATATGCTCAACCGGATTTTCCATTTTATTTTTGTTTGACATATATAATTCAAATCATTTTTATCATATTTCATATTATGTTTAATTGCATGTTTGATCATTTATGTTTATTTTAAGTTTTAAATTGGTCTATTTATATTTTAAGCTAGTCCAAAACTTTATTCAAGTTGAAATAAGTTAGTCATGCATGAATCGCCAACATATTTTACAAATAACACATATCTTATTCATTCTACATGTATCAAATGAATCTTAAAGTCATCCATTTTAATCAAAAACAACATGTCACCAACTACAGGAACGAAGTACCAATACAAAGCTCTCTTATTCTTCATGTATTAAATATAAGTTTTAGAGTCATGCATTTCATGTGAGACTAAATATTATATAGGTTAGAGAAGTACAAAGTGGTTGTGAATTTTAATTTCTATTGCATTTTTTATTATGTATCTATTATCTATCAAATACCTTATTTTTATAAATAATGACATAATTTTTTTTAATGTTCTATTATTTTATGCACGAATTATAATTTACATCATTTACCACTTTAAAATTAGATAAGGAATATTAAAAATATTAAATAAATATTTGGTCTCTCATTTTTTACCATCTATTCGTTTGCATTTTTTTTCCTTTTTCTCGCTTTCTTCCCTTTTGTACAAATGCGTAAAATAAAAAACACTTTTGCAAAATACCAAAAATTATTATCTCTCTAAATATTTATACATACTATATGTATGCTACTAAAATATTTGATGTCCCTTTCATCAAATTTTGGTAACGCTTATTGGTCATCATTCATGTTAACATGTAAATTATTTGTAAAATTAAACAAATTGTTCACTTGAATGTAAAAGGAAAAATAAGTTTTTGGCTAAGATTTTACCTTCGCAAAGTGTTTACCATTTTTTTTTATGTGAGAACAAAATGTTTAGCATTAAATGTAATTTTCCAAAAAAATGTTTTCTCCAACAGTTCACCTTTTAATAGAAAACAAGTGTGACATAAATTTGCAACTCAAGATACACATATTAAACCAACACAATCTAGAGTATTACTTTTTCTACTCTATGGCCTTCTCTCGCACCCTGTAAAATTTCTAAAAATGGTCTTGTGCAGTTTGGATTTTAAAATCCGGATTCATATTTACTATTTCGGATTTTATAATCCGGACAATTCTTATGTATAATCAGCCATCAAACTCTTACATTTCAGCAGTTTTGAGTTTTGCTTTTAAAAACAACAAAAAAAACTAAGTAAAAAATGCTAAAAATCTGTTAAATAAAATCATAAAAATACGACCAAAAAATTCTAAAAATCAAATAAAACTAATGCAAATTTTTTCGGATTTTTCTGAGAATATGGAAAATTTAAAAAAATTAAAAATGGGTCTAAACGATGGAATTTTGGATTTTGAGGGGAGAAGTCCCGTAAGAAGTTTCTTGAATTTATCAAATAAAACTAATCCATGAATTTTTTCAGATTTTCTAGGGAAGTTTCGGAGCAATCCGATCAAGTAGCCCGAAAACCCGATTTTTGACTAAGAACATGTAACAATGACTCAAAACAGAAGGATGAGAGTTAAGAAGATTAATATTGTTCCATAAAATGACTATCCATGTTACAAACATGTTTAAAATTTGTGCTGATACAGTTCAGATTATATAATCTAATCCGAACTGTTTTTCCCTTGAAAAAGGGTGTTTAGGTGTGTTCGGATTATGTAATCCGAACAAATCATGTAACACGCCCTATTTTTTGAGATTTCTGGATTACAAAATTTGAAAAAATTCGTAACTCATTTTTTCACCCTTTAACAAAGGAAAACACCGTTCCGGATTATAAAATCCGGAAACTTCAAGAGCATTTTTGGAAGGAAAAAAAAACGCATGGTGCGCTAGAATACCATAGGTGGAAAAAGTAATACTCCAATATCTATTGGCCATGACAAGACCCATATTAGGCATATCCATCCACTTGTTTTCCTCTTACACACCCCCAAACATCAACAAAACAACACCTCTCTTAATTCATTTGCAGGCGTATAATAGCTCTAAATTACAATTTTCATGACTTACCACATCAGTATACATAACTCTCAATAGATGGTCTCATAATATTAGACTGTATTCAAGACGTTGACATTGACTAATTTCAAGACAATATTCAATTGATAACGAATGAGAAATATTAAAGTTATTCTTAATTATTTTCTCTAAATCGTCATTCATTCTGAGATACTTTAAAATCAGTGGGATGTACGGTCCTATAATCCTTCGTTTCAGAAATAAGATGCTTATAAACGATTCTGCTCAAAGATTCGAGCATAAATTCTAGAAGCACCTCTATACCGAAATAGCAAAAGATATTCCACACATATAGAACAAAGTTTAATGAAAGCATTCAACCCATCATTACATATCCAAGAATCGGTATTTTATTCATTTGAGTAAACTTTCCAAACAAGACAATTGGGAATGACAAGGCAAACAAAATTTTCATTCATTCACCGTACATTAGCGTAAAACTCGTTGGCAAAACTTGTAATTAAAATTTTATTTATAATAAATTTTACTTTTATATATTTACCTCTACAATTAATGACATAAGGATATTTTAAGAGAGAATGTTTTTTAGCGATGAGTTTGTAAATAGTCAATACATATAAATTTTGCAAAATTTCTTATATAAAGGATAAAGAAAAAGTGAAATCATTTTATAATTAGGGACATGTGAATATTAAATACACCTGATTAACAATCCCAAATAAGTCTCAATTCCTTTTTAATTGTCTATATTTTGAAAAAAAAAATTGTTTATTTTGAATTGTTGTTTTCATAGTTTAAAGTAGTATTAATTAGTGTTTTATCAAAATTATCCTTAATTATTTATTGCTTATAACAAAATCAATTCATACTTACTTAAAAAACTAGTTATCATTGTCTCACCAAGCCCGTGCAGAACATAAAAACTCAAATTTTAAGCACTATCTTATTCATAGACGAATCTTCCATGACACTATAAATTTGAATGTTGGACAAAGGATAATATATTTTTTCTATTTAACAAATCAGAGAATAATTTAAAAATAAGGTGAGTAATTAATGTGAATGATAACTTGTAGGAAAATTTAAGAATTTGTGTGGGAACATACTCTCAGTAGAAGCTCTCCAATGTAATTTCTCATATTGTTATGCCAAGTAAATAAGTGTACATGGTAAAAGTTGATGAAAAACAATAGAGGAAAGGCAACAAACTCATGATGAATTAAATAGAGGTTTTGAAATTTGAATGAAATTTGAAAAAAATGTAGTATAATACTTTTGTCAACAACAAACTTAAGATCGATTGTAGTGGTATATATCCAATTTTCTATTATACCGTAAAAGTTGTCAACAAACGATGTTGATTTTTTAACACCCCTATCAAAACCAATCACACCCATTCAACACTCTTCATTCTCTCTATATCTATATGTTCATGATTGTGTAATTAAGAGTTTTGGCATAGAGCATAGGATCAAACAGTGGTGTGTAAGAAGAAATCGTCAGACAGACTGAGTGTGGGAGCATTGGAAAGGCCTTCTTATTTATTTTTTTCCCAAAGTGATCTTATACCTTCCATTTTATTTTATTTTTGACGGTATAAAAATAATTCATTTCATTAATTAAAAATGAAATGATCGATATAATTTGGTATGTATGTATTAACAAAAAATAATATATAATTGGGTATATGATCAAAATAGAGATGAAAATTGACATTATATATGGTCACACTCCCAAGGTTATAAGCAATCATATTAATCTCATAAACATGAGTTATTGTTTAAGATGTTATGTTTGACTCTTAAACAAATACAGATTCCAACGTTTCTTTGATGCTTTGAGAACGATGAGTCAATGTTGCATTAATTAGCTGAAATCCGGAGGAGAGTTCTGACAACCATGATGTGTTGGCTTTGGACTGTAATACTTGCAACATTTTGGACTTACAGGTACTATTTTATCGTTGACATCTTTAATATGCAAATAAATTTGATGATATTATGTGATAGTCTTAAGTGTTACACTTTGTGGAGTGTTACACTTAAAACAAGGTAAGATAAAATTAGATTAAGTGTAGTCTTGTTAATCTGATGAATTGATGATACTATGGGGACTGAACTTTTGATGTCACTGTACAAACAGTGGGGTGTTACTCACTACACTTTTGATGTTATAGTGTTAACTTCATCAGAAAGTCATTTTCACGACTTTACCGTAGAATTTTCCACTCAACAAACACTTGCCACGATAAATAACCCCCCATGCACTTTCAATCTCATTTTCCCGCTCTGTGGCTCTTCTACTCCTTCATAAGCTCCACAAATTTGTTGCAAAAACACATTGTCCTCTTGACTCATTACCGTCTCTACATGATGATGCCATGAATTTTTACTCTTCTCAAAAAACAACAACACATTGTCCGTTTGTGCATGTCAAAATAAATACGAGAATTGGCATTATATATGGTCACATTCTTATGCTTATCAACAATCATACTAGTTTCTCTCCTGGTTTTTTTGACACAAGTTGTCTTGAGCTCTTTTTCCAGCTTAATGAATTATTTGTTCCATCTTTGTTAATATTGATGTCCATGTTCCCTTTCTTATAACCTGCATCGCTTCAACATGACACCATTAACATACAAAAACAAGAAAAATAAAAAAATTACTTCCGTCTATTCTAAGAAAAGTCTGTTGTCTAATGATACATATCATAATTTCGCGCCTCTATTTCTTGCTGTTTTTTACTAGTAACTATTTGGATAAATATGATTAATTAAGAGCTTATATCAAAACTCTTTGATTCAAAAAAATAATTGTTAATTTATTGGTTTAGAAAACAAATGTATTAAAACTCTTTAATTTGTGAATGTGTCGCAGAAGCTCCCCATACGCGATGATAATATATATATATATATATATATATATATATATATAATATATATATATATATATCATTATTCGAGAGTTGAATTAGTTACTTTTGTTTTCTAAATGATACAGTGTAAAAATAAAATAAAAAAGTACAATTAATTGTAAAAGAATTACATGATATCTCTTATTAGCTTTCTTAATCAAATATAAATATCAACAACAAAATCTGCCGATACTAAATGAAATATGACATAATTTCTGAAGTCACAAGGCTACAGAAGACATATTTGGTAGACGCATGCATATCCATTAGATTAGATATACAAATGTGAAAGCTGCAAGTTCCCAACCCAATTGGTAACCTGAGACTTCAACCGGCCTCTATAATGTGGGGGTTCTTCTATGTCTAAGCTTCATGTTGCTTTCAACTTTTTTCATTTATAGTATATCCACCGCATCCACGGGATGCTTATTAGTTGCACGACACATGTCCACAAAAAAAAACATTAAAAATCTACATCATATCTTTACCGAAATCCTTTAATTATCACATATATCACATTTCTTATATACTCAAGTTTTTCTCCTATCTATCTATTAATGTGAAACTTAATTACTCGCACTTGAATTTTTACATCATTAAACTTAATTTGTGAGACTCTCTCATAAGTCTTTATTTATAAGAATCAAACGATGAAATCATAAAAACATTCTTACATTTATCAAGATCTGATTGATCACATGTAAAATTATGGTTAATTCAATTGAGTATATGGTTGATTTATATCACTTAAGAATTGGAAATTTTGGTTATGCAATTGAATTAGCCAAAATTTTGATCCAGAGTTAAGTTAATTATCTACTAAATTGAATTAACCATATTTTTTTAATGCGATTGATGTTGCATGTGTAGAAAAAAAAAATGGATGTCTAAATATTTTTACCCTTAATTATATAAAAAAATGTTAACAATACAATATTTAACACACACTTTTCAATGTCCAGGTTGAAATTTATACATATTGAACTCATTTAAATTTCAACAGGTATGAGAGACTATGTTCAAAGTGTGTGTTAATTAGTAGCACTACTCTAAATTTATTGATATTGAATCAGAAAGTGATACATCAAATTATTATTTTTGTTGACAAAAATCACTTATTAGGAAATAGGAAAAATTTGGTAAAATGTATACGAAGTAGAGGATAACTCTTTGTCACCAACTAATAACTACTCTATACAGTAGTTTTTTGTTTTGTTTGAGAGGATACTATATACAATAGATGTTGGAACAATAGGTTATTATTTATTAATGAACATAACAAACTCTATTAATGAACATAACAAACTCTTGATTATCATGGGCATGATTAAAACATAGTTATTTTTTAAGAGAGTGTTATTCTGTAATTGTCCTATAAAAAGAGATTGGTTTCTTTAATAGAGTTGCATGTGAAGAAATGATGTTAAAAAATTCATTTAAAAAATATTAGTTTCTTTAATAGAGGATTAAAATTCATTTTACTAACCCCATTTTTTATGTATAAGTACAAAGAGTTATGTATCAACTCTATGTAAGAATTTTGCTTTCCATGTATGTGACTGACAGTGGTTTATGAGAAAATACCTCATTTCTTTTCTAATTGTCAAATTATTGGTGATCATATCAGGATGAAAATAAATACTTGCGTGGTCCACCAGAAAAAGCAATTAATGATGCATCAAATGTCAATGTGTAGAACAAAATTTCTCTTCTTTTCATTATAACTAGAGTAAAAAATATTTAGCAAATTGATGTGTCAAAAAATGTTCGTTGTCAACCTCCCCCTATGGTTTAGGAGGCAGAGAGTGTTAACTATCAGAGATTTAGTCACAACATTTATTAGAGACTATTTTATGTGCAAAATAGGGATAAGAAAATACAAAATAGTGTGACTTAATATTTTACATAGGTTGTGGTTCTTATCCCTATTTTGTATTTTCTTTTGTAAAAAATATTATTTAAAATAGCAGTCACACTAATACTATACCACCATAATAAATTCTGTCCATCCAATCAAATTTTATTTACCACAATTTTGCCACTCAAGCAAAGAACGGGAACTTACTAACTTTAACTTTCAATTCTATTGTTCTCACTTGTTTTCTCTCTAATAAACTGAAGGGGGATTAATGTTAAAGAAAAATAAGAAGTGTCCAAAGAATTTTATTGAGACAAATGCTTCACTACAGAACAAGTAATTTTATTGAAATCATCTCACATTCTTTTACAACCGTATATTGTGTACTTATCAGTTGACACAACATAGATAGATCCATACATACATCTATATGACACCAAGCTGGAAACATTCTCCAAACCACTCAAAGCAAATTGGGAAGATTAACTTAATACTAATACACATAAATAAGCCAAAAGCATAATTAATTATAAGACAAAGCTAAGCAGAATGAATATCTCCATAATATGCTCGTGTGCTTATTATATAATTATATTATACACATATGTTCATCCAAAGAAATGGTGTTTCTTCTTTCCATGAGCTTCTTCTTCTTCCTCTTTTGTTTCCTTTTTCTCATGATGCTCATGGAAGGCGAACCCACCGGATCCCACTGCAGCTACTGCTGCAACTTCTTCTTCTATCTTGTGCCTGTGAGCATTCTCTGGGTCTTTCTCTGACTTATGCTTCTCATACTATATCAAACAAATTTTAAAAAAAAATCACAAAATCAATTACTTTCAAATTTTCAATTTTGGTTTCAAAAGATGAATACTGAAAACTCTATGTCTATCTATAGCGTAGCATACAACGTTATTTGTCCTACCAATGTCCAAGCACATCTGAACGGTCCAATCAAGATCGAATGCTACATTTCAATTTATTTTTTTTGATCTAATTCACAATAATTAAATGTAAAAATTGTACGGTCTTGATATCTATTATGGAAATCGTAGGGCCACATATATAACACAATGCAATGTTTAAATACTATGATCCAGATTAAAATTTACTAATGACTTTCTCAAACATCGTGGAGCAACTCAAGGATATGTCCACTTATCAATGAATATGAGTCATGCTCAACAAGATTAGGTTATACGATTGTGTTAAACTGGATATTCTACAACAAGTTTTTAGTCATTCAATCATTCATGCATGTGTCTATATTAAAGAAAAAATGTCAAAAATCAAGTTAGGAAAAATTGAAAATAAAATTGTAAAATGGTTTTTCTAGTACAGAACTCTCAAAGCAGAGTAGTTATATAATTCACTAGATGTTAGTTTATTGGTACTAGAATTTTGATCTTGCAACAACAAAAGACTTCGTACAAATCTCTTTAATTAAAAATAATTGCTCTTTCTCATTTTCTTAAAATAGAAATATTCAAATTTATTAATTATTCAAATGTTTTGTAAGGAGAAATTAAATAGCAATTTTTTAAACATCAGAGAAAATTTATTGATTAAAACAAAATAAAAAAGAACAAAGAGAAAAGAAACAAATAACAAAAATATGGGAGAGATTAGTAATTAGGAGTAATGGTAGTTAGAAAAAATTACCAAAGCAAAACCACCAGCAGCTGCAGCACCTAACTCACCAAGATGCTCAAGTTTGTTGTGGTGTTTCTCCTCCTTCTTATAATCAACATCATCACGACGATCATCACCATAACCACCACCGGTGGTGGTGGTTTTGGTGTCAGTGTCACCATATCCACCACCGTAGCTGCCGGTGGTTGTTTTAGTGTCAGAGTCACCATAACCACCACCGTAGCCGCCAGTGGTTGTTTTAGTGTCAGAGTCACCATAACCACCACCATATCCGCCACCAGTGGTTGTTTTGGTGTCAGAGTCACCATAACCACCACCGTAGCCGCCACCAGTGGTTTTGGTGTCGGAGTCACCATAACCACCGCCGTAGCCGCCACCAGTGGTTGTTTTGGCACCACCACTACCATAACCACCAGATGTTTCATTATTAGAGTAATTATCAGTGTTCTTATTGTAACCAGTTTCATAGTCACCACCAGAATTGTCATTGCCATATGATGTTTTATTGTAACCACCACCAGATGGCTGGTCATCATTGTATGATGTTTTTTTGTTATAACCAGAATCATAGTCATCACCTGTAGAGTATGATGATGTTTTGTTGTAACCACTGTCAGTGTCTATTGGCCTGTTATCATCATCGTCATGCTTCTTGTGATGGAAGAGGCCACGGCTACGGTTCTCTTCTTCAGACATGGTGTGGTTGCAAAAGATAAATGGATCAAATTAATGGTGAATGAGAAGTGATTATGGAAATGGATTGATATGTTGTTTGGAAAGGATTAGTTCCCTATTTATAAAGTGATGATCATGTTATGCTTGCTGGTGAAGTTCTTTATTTCTTGGTAGGCCATAATTAATGATCTTGTGGAATATAGGAAAATATTGGCCCTCCTATGCTTTAAGATATTTTTTAACTTGTGTTAAATTTTAAAGATGCAAAATGAAATTTACTAAACTTGTTTTTGGGGTCACAATATTTGAGTTCAATTCAATCTCTTTGGTCCTCAAGTGTAATTATACTATTCATAATGATTTTTTTTGGCGGCAAGAATCCTCCTTATTTATCTAAACATGTAAAAGATATACATTTCATCATATAAAACAACTCATCAAAACAAAAATCATATAAAAAAAATACACATTTCAAAATCTTGTGACATGATTGGACTTTTTTATATCTAAACCTATACTTATAAGACTCTCTATTTATTGAAACAAAAACAAAAAACTTTATCTATTTTGAAAAGTAGATATAGAGTTTCTCGATCTTGCCTTTTTCATACATGTTTTGAAGGTTGCTTGTGCTTGAAGCTTGTACAATTTTTCTTGTGAATTAAAGGACATATTATTTTTCCTTGACTGTAATGTAAAGTAGAGAAAGTTATGGACTAAATAAATACTTACAAAAGTACTTTTACATATTATACATCCATAAACTAAATTTCAAATTGCATTAATTGGTAATATAATTTGAACTTGTATCCTTGTTGGATATGAGGTAAAAAGAAATTGGACAGAAATGTATTAGCTAAATTATTGCCAATTTGATCAACCTTATTTGGCTAACCAATAATGTCTTCGAAGCACAAGGACAAGTACGAGTTTGTATATACTTTGTCTCTTTTTTTATATTAAAAATATATTTATCTTTATCAAACGGGATAAAAAAGAATACACAATAATTTTTCTTTTGAGGGAAAAAATACACAATAATTAAATTGTGGCGAAAAGGTGCAACTAATTTTTTCTTTGTAATGACTAATAATATTAACCATTTCAATTTCAACTAGGTCGATGTGCTGGAGTGGACACTATCACTTCCACTAGCTTGTTTATTTTAACAAAATTATCACCTTCTTATTCAACATTTCATGAGATCATAATTTAGTGGTAAGAGTTTAACCATTATAATTTCAAGAAGTGTAATTCAAACTCCCTCAAAAATACTCTAAAACAGTTATTAGTGTCATTTTTTTTTTTTGCTTAAGTTTTTAATTCTCTATTATTATTAGTGTCACTTTAATTAATAATAATTTTTTCTTTTTCAATTATTTTAAAATTATGTATTTAACAACAAATTAACACATGGATAGTACTTGTTTAATTTTGAAAACCATAGTACTAAATTTTAGATAAAGAAAATTGCGGGTTTAGACTCAAACATACACCTTGTCAAAAAAAATCAAACAAACACTAAGGAGTAGAAATGTAACATTATAAACTCTTATCAAGACTAACGGCATGTTCAGATATTTAAATTAGAAAACCTTATTCCACTTACTTAAGATTTTTTAGATTTGATCATAGTTAAGTATATCTCGTATCCTTCTCTTATAGCAATAATAGAAAATCAATTTTTTTTTGTCTCAAAGAAAATCAAATATTTTAAAGTACATAAAAAAAGTGAAAATTAGATACTGGAAATTATAGCTAAAAATTATGAAGTTCTTATACTTATGTGGTTAAGAATTAAAGATGTTAAAATTGAAAAATAATTTTTCTTGAGTATGATTTAGTGGTGGTTGTATCTCTGGTTGAAAAGGGATGTCCTTCCTTGTGCATTTATCATCAACCTCATCAGTTGCCTTAAGATGCGAGATTGGGAGGTGTTTATATCTTATGTTGACAGGAAAACCAAGTGGTAAATTGGCTTGCAGATTATGTTTTTCATCTATGTAGAAATATTATATGTCTTAGTCATCCTTCTTTATATTGAATCAATCTTTTTTGTAGATAGACGAGATGACAAAGCCATCATAAACTCACACACATCAAGTGGAGGTACCGGAGTTCGAAACCCGATCATGACGTCCGACCTAATAATTTCGACATTTTTTGCCAGTTAAACTATAACTTATGGGACATATTGTATCAATCTTTATCGCATGATGCTGTTAATATTTATTTTAGTCACAATGTTTCATTTGTAATTTGCCCCAAATGTTGAGGAATTCTTCCATGGTCACAAGACCAAATCAAAAGTATTTGGACACACACACATAAAAGATAGTCCTTAAAATATTCAATTATTTTTTTATCAATTTCATTCATATTATTAAAAAAATATTTCTTTATGTGTGTGACCAAGTACTTTTTATTTAGTCATGTGACCATATTAGAATTTCTCCTAGATGTTTCATTGATAAGGTACATTTTTGCAAAAGCGTGTGCCACATTTTGTCAACAAAACAAGTGTGTACCACACGCTAAAGACATTATCTATTTCACCTCCACCACTCCTTGACCCACCCTACCCTTTTTTTCTTTATTTTTTTCCGGTACACCTTACTTTCACTTATGACTACATATTCAGTATAATGGTTATTCTGGTTACTTTAATTTTGTCACTTTTTAAAGTAATTTGCCGTATTAATTAACTTGGATGTTTGAGTTTATTTGTAGATTCATCATTTTCAATTTTAAGAAGTAATTGTGTTGGATTTAATACAAACTACTGATTTGAATGAGTATCTTCTTTTTTATTCAAAATAAAAATAAACAAGTACACATTATGTATATATATAACTAATGATTTTAGTTTCTATCAAAAAAAATACATATAACCAACATGGTGTTGGGAGAGTTTTTTTCCCTTATTTTGAGAGGATTGTGTTGGGAGAGTTGGCAACATGATCTTATAAAAGAAAAACAAATTGAGTTGATTCACAGAGTTATCTATTTAGAAGATAACTCATCAGTAGAAAAAATTCAAATGCCTTGTTGTTGATTCGAAAATTAAACTCTTATTAAATTATAATAGTCTAAATTCTGAAGATACTTTGGATCATCTGGTGACTGGTGAGTCAAATATCTTAATTATTACATTATAAAAAATATAAAATAATTTTTTTTGACAGAAAAAAATATAAAATAAAATAAAGCACAGATGGAGCTTATTTGGTGAAATGATTATTTTCCTATGCATATAGTTTTGCATTAACTACTATTGATGACCGATAAGAATGAACAACCTTTCAAAAGAAAAAAAAAATGGATAAGCTTTTTTTTTCATTAAAGACCGAAGTTCTAGAGGATGATAAATTTGTATGATAGATGAAGTTGAGATCCTCTCGTAGACACTGATCAATTTTACATATAATAAAAAAAATTGATAGTGTAGTTAATGTGCTTATTTTGTATGTGAACGTTTATGAATTTTTCCTTATTTGTATGTAGATTTAATTTGGTTTTTCACATTTCAAGATAAATTTGTAGTATTCAATTACGTTATATGATTGAAAAAAGGGTCATGTTAACTTATGCCCTAAGTGTACAAGTTAAGATGGAAATTAAAAATAAATTTTATATTGAAGGTATAACTTTTGCAACTTTTAAGACATTAAATACACACATTTCAAAAAAAACTTTATACATTTGTCTTCTTAACTTATGCTCCAAAGACACAAGTTAACATTTTTCTTAAAAAAATGCATTTATTAATACACATATAAGTTTTTTTGATAAAAATACACATATAAGTTTATTAGGGGCTAAATTTTTCTTCAAATGATGTTTATAATTAGAAACAGAGCCAGAAGGAAGGAGTGTGACGAGGAATCAAAATTATGGATATAAGGTCTGAATGGAATTCTCGTGCATAATCACATGTACCAATACTTTATATAAATCTCCATAAAATAAGCGTACAGTCTAACACAAGAAAATTTGGTGCTCATTGTTTTGGAGGCTCATCCAAAAGAGCTGCACAGTATTTTGTTCGAGGACATTTCCAAAGTTTGCATGGTTAGAAATGTCATTTAATTTCATAATTTTTTTTTTTTTTTGGGCATTGCCCTCTTTTATGTACCAAAAATAATAATACTGATTTATGTAAATATTTTTTTGGACATAATTTTATATCAATATTTATAAAGGATATCATTCAAAACAAGAGAAATTTTAAGAACGTTATCTTTTTAACATTTTCTATACGTTTTTATTTGATGAAATATGTATATAGTTTTTACCACTTTATGTAAAATTAATTTCTAACATATGAGACTCGCATAAATTTGATTAAATAAAATAGTGAGTATTAAAAAGAGTGTAAATGAGAATGTCTATGTCTATAACACTTATTTTCTGAGCAAATAGATAGAGTAGGTGTTTGACAAATAATAACAAATTAGCAGTAAATAATAAGTTCAAAATCGTGAGATGTGACTCAAATAAATTTTTGTTTAAGAAAAACTCAACTAAATTGTTTTACTAAAAACTAATGTCAATGGAAAATTGTTTATTTTATTGAAAGAAAAGGAATGTTGGCAACACATTCTATAACACATTTTTTTAAACATTTTTTAGTTGAAATTTAAATAGATCTCGTTAATTTATGTAAGTCCTATATAAATTTAGTGGAAACATTCAAAATCCAAGCAATTAGAAAATTAGAAAATGTGTGTTAGAAAAAATGGGTAAGAAAATGTGTTGTTTGTTACCATAATTTAGAAAGAATTATCAAAACAAAATTGAAAAAAAAGAAAAAGAAAAAGGAAACGGATAATATGGACGGTGATTGGGAGTTGGGTCCCATTAAAATGGCAGTTGCTAGTTGATCCGTTTGTAAGTGTCGGCACAGAAGAATATTCCATGCTGAGTCAAATGCATTCTCTTTTCAAGTGAAAAATAAATAATTTCTTTTGATAAAGATAATTTCTGAGCTACAGCCTATAATCTAAAAAAAAAAAGAAATTATAAATATAAATTTTATTTTGATAAAAATATGAAATTTAATTATTATTTGTCAATGTAAACTTTATTTAGAAATATATATAATTGAATCTATGTGAAAAAAAAATTATATCATCAATACGTAGAAATTAATCGTCTACCAAAACCATCAGCTATTTTATTTGTCATCCTTTATTTTTTAATCAAACAATTAATAAAAAAAAATCTGTTGAAGAAAAACAATTAATAAACTTAAATATCATATAATACATCACTATTCACTGTTGTAAGTGGAAAAATACATATATAGTATAAAACAAGAAAAGTTAAAACTAGGCCATATTAGAGAACAAAATTTTTAAATTTAAATCAATGATAATTAGAGGAGAAAATGGTGATACTTAACAGAAAGAAGCTTATGTGTGAGTAGAAATGTTTTTCTTTTAAAGTCAGTAAAATGTACAGTAAAAGTTAAAAGGATAAAAAGTAAAGTAATGTTCTTTTTCGTTTTTGAAGGAATGGAGTATTCTTCTCTCTTTTTGGGAAGTGGTGGAGTATTCTTCTTTAGTTTGTGGGTAGATGATAATACTCATTTTACATTTGAAGTGAATTGTTCAATTTTGAAATGAAAATTTTAAAATCATTTTAAGAGAATATTGTATTCCCTCTTCTTTTGTGATAAAAACATTGACAAAAAGAGTAAGAACACAATAAAAATATAAAAGAAATTTTTTCCCAAAATAATTATTTAAATTAGCTTTTAGACAGCTAATTCGTATCCGTCGTCTGTCCACTCTTTTTATTATGTTAATGCATATAAATTATAAATAATAGTTTTAAGAAATTTTGATTTTGATTAAAATTATATAATAACTTTTGTATTTTCATAATGTAACAAATTATACTTATCTTTTTTAATAATATAATAAATATAATATAAATTTTTATCTTTTTAAATGACACTAACAAAATAACATTATTATAATTAAATTTATTTAAAGGTATAATTAAAAGTGAAAAAATAAACCTAAAATCATATATTTTCTTTATATATGTAAAGTATAAATATATCATTTCTGTGTTTATTTTATACAAAAAAGAGGGCAGAGCCCTGAATATGTGATTATTATGGATATTTATGTTGATTGTGAGAGTTGAATTAATAGATAGGGTGTTTGGGTTGGCAAGATGTAGACGTGGCTATAATAGAACCACGTCGTGATGCCACGTATATGAATTGACCAATCAGATTAACGGATGACACTATCAGATAAACTGGTAGTTTGTTCCTATAATAATGTGGATTGATGGTGTAAGTTCAGCGTAAGACAATGCTCCTGCAACGCGTTACTTGCGTATTGTGTTAATATTACTGAACTACATTCAATTTTATGGATACAATTCTTATAGGACATTGAGTAAGATTATCAAATCTACTTTCCTCGTCATTATGTGAATTGTGAATATAAGACATGGGACAAAAATAAAAGAAAAGAGTATGTTTTCATATATAACGTTAAAAGAGAGAAAATTAATGTGGACGGAAAAGCAACCATATACACTTCATGGTTGATGGATTCCAGTTCGATGACTTTATGACGGAAAAATCACTATAATTTTATTTTAATTTTCTATGTTTTATAAAAAAGAAATATGGAAATTAAATAATAACTAAAATGAGAGAGTACTCTAATATAAAAGAGATATACACAAAGTCACGGTGATTTTCTTCCCTAAAGTCATCGAAATGGGATTCATTGTTCAATCCCTTCTAGTTCTTGGTGGATAAGAACCTACTAGATGAGATCTCCAATAAGATTACTTTTAAGCTGCAATGCTCTATATGTCATGAATGATGATTGATACACTGTTTGCAAAATACAAAATATTGTCATGGAGCTCATAACGACCTTAGGCCCCTCAGTTGTCTTATGGCTCCTCTAATACCCCACAGTTTTTGTACACATTAAGAAATTGTATTTATTATTAGTTAACCTTATTAAAATAAATTTATTATGTTCTTCAAAACAAAATTATGATAAATTTGTTAATTCTTTTGTATGTTTTATATCACTTTTAAAATTGCTTTACAGAGACAACAATTATAATTTATTTCAAATTTCTTTAAAGGCTTGATTAGATTTTAGGTCCTTATGTTTATTTGACAAATCTTTAATTATAATTTGTTAATTTAGACAAGTTAAAAATGAATGGTAAATTCCATAAGGACAACTAAGATCGTAAAAGTTGCAAGAATATTTGATAAATTGAGACGAAAAAGGAGTTGCTAAAAAGGACCTAAATTGAGCTATTTATGAGGAAAACAAGGAAAAATTAAAGTTAAGACCTTAGAATCATTTTTTGTTTTGATTGAGTTTAATTCTAATTGTAATAGTTTTGTTAAGTGGATTAAGTCCAATATGGGAAATAGCTAGCTGAGTCTTTCTTTAAATACACTTTTTTTTTTTAAGAGGAATACACAAATTTATAAGTACGTCATAAAAAAAAACTTATAAGTAGGAGTGTTTGCTTATAAAAAAAACTACAAATAAGTTGAAGTGTTTTCTTAAATACAAATTATAGTGTATTAAACAAATTTGTAGTTTTCGTCAAAAAAAATGTAGTTGTAAAATTCTCACTCGTAAAAAATGTAACAGTCTTGTAACCAAAAAAATAATAATAATGTAACAGTCTGAGTAAGGTGTGACACAAAGGCACTAATTGGTTGGTTGCTTTTTACAGAGAATATTGAATGCTTTTAATAGCAAAAACTTTACAAAATATTGCCAAGTTGTTATACTTTTCAATTTTACTTATTTTCATTTCTCTATTTTTGTCAGAAGGCAAATACAACCTGAATTGTACAACGGATTCATTATCCTAACTTATCGTTCTATTGCTTTGAAACGGTCAAATAGTCCTTCAATTGTGGTCCTAACACTTCAGTCTATTGTTGGTTGGTTGGTTGGTTGGGTTGCGATCATGTAGTCAGTTAGCATTGTAGATATTTTATTTACCCATAACAAACAAACAAAACAACTGCTTAGCGTTACAAATCCACGGTAGTTTTTTTTTTATAGAGGTTACACTTACTGCCATGAATGCTTATGACTTGAAAATATATATTTTTTATATATTTTTTTAATATATTTTGAGTACAAAATGACGGAGAAATAGAAAAAGATGTAAATCATCGTATTCAAGCTGGGTGGTTGAAATGGAGAAGAGCCTCAGGTGTTTTGTGCGATAAGAAAGTACCACTTAAGCTGAAAGAAAAGTTCTGTCGGACAACAGTCAGACCGGCAATGTTGTGGTACGGAGTGTTGGGCGGTTAAGAGCCAACACGAGAGTAAAGTAAGTGTAGCAAAGATGAGGATATTGCGCCGGATGAGTGGTAAGACTAGACAGGATATGATTATGAATGACACCATTAGAGAGAGAGTGGGGGTAGCACCTATAGTAGAAAAGTTAGTAGAAAATAGGCTTAGATGGTTTGAACATGTAGAGAAGACCAGTACATGCCGTTGTAAGAAAAGTAGATCAAATGGAGGAGAGTTAAGTTAAAAGAGGTAGATGAAGACCTAAGAAAACCACTTGAGAAACCATTAGAAAAGATTTAGAGATCAATGAGTTGGATCCAAATATGATTTTTGATAGAATATTATGTCGTCATTTGATTCATGTAGCCGACCTCACTTAGTGGGATAAGGCTTGGTTGCTGTTGTTTTTAATATATTTTGACACTAGAGGGTAAGAAGTTACGCATGATTCTTTGACATTGGAAGGCACATGTGTTTGACATTGGAGTAGCACTTCCACATGCCTCTAACCATGGAAGCACAGTCAATTACTATTGACCAGTAACAAGTGCTAGTTATGTGATGACAATGATTATGGGCAGCATTCGTATATGGGTAATACATTGCTGCCAGACATATGCACCTGCGGTCAGGTTCAATTTGTGCCTTGCAAACAAGAAACCAAATCTAACTTCCGTACAGTTGCAATTTGTTTTTAAAACCCCAAAATCAAAACTAAGTTATATATCATGTACAAGAATTTTGATATTGGTGAACTCAATGCTGAAGAACTCGCAAACATGACAGAGTTTACTAGTCAATTTTTTAAAATTGCTACTGCTTTTAAAACAATCAAATTTTTTATTGGTTGGATCTTGGCAAAAATAATGGGTAACTACAGAAAAAGTCTGAATGAAGTTGAAGCAACAATTTGATTCTCCTGTCCAACCATGTATGTGATCCCAACATTCCGATTGACAAACTTCTGTGTCTTCATTTAACTGAAAAAAGTAGCAAGGTGTTTAGAGGGCAGGGATTTTTGGAGAGATGGACAGGTCTCGTAAAGATGTCCTGAAGAAAGTATCATTTAAATAAAATGGTACTTAATCGATGGCATTACAATAACAACTTACCAGAGTTATTGCTTAACGTTGAGAGTGGTTTCTATGCGTTCAATTAGCTTATCTGCTGTTAACGCTCCCTCCTGAAAATCATGAAGACCAAAATTTTATCTTACTTGGGGAAGATACTTGCTAAAATAGCAGCCAACATCCTAGTTTTCTTTTGTCTTGTCAAATATACAAAACATCAATGTAGGCTCACAATGCTTGGTAAACACTAAACAGTACACACACGATGATTTTTTATAAATAAATAACATATAAAGCACAAGAAGCTGCCTACCAATTAATTATATGCATATTAATTTTGAAAATATATTTATATACCAAATGACTGTGATGAGATTTAAGATGAATGACAATTTACAAGAATAGGCCAAACACCAGACTATGTCCAGCTATATTCCTTCACTTTTTCAAATATGACGATGAAAGAAAGCATTTATAACTATATGATACAACCATATGTTATAGACCACAGACAAAAGTTTCTACTTAAAAACATCCTTTAGGTTCTTTACATTGTAATCAAAGCAACCTCATTTTCATTATGTTGAAGTCAACAAGCCTTAGTAGTGTCTGTAAAGGTGAACGTTCCAATATGATGTCTTAACCAAAATTAGGAACTAGATGATTCCTCTACATACAAGTCTTCTACAAAATGTTATCAACAACAAGAACTAAGTTGAAACAGTTCCTTGTGACCTTGACATCACAATTATTCATGTATTATCGAGCTTCCCATTGAAACTAACTATCTATAAATGCTACTTGAAGTTTCAACAAAATTGAAGACTAGAAGTTCAGTAAGTTAAAAGAATATCGGAGAGCATTGCAAGTTTGTAACACTGCTAATGCAAATACAGTTTATATAGAAAACATCAAATTTGATTTAATGATTTAAATTGAATGCAATGTAATTTTAAGTCGTTGTAAAAGAAGCAGAAAGAACATATAATCCAACTTACAAAGCGATCAAAGGGTTTTCCATCCTTAAAGATGATGAAAGTTGGCAATGCCTCAATGTTGTATTTGTTGGCAATGCTAGGATACTTCTCAGTATCAATCTTAACTATTTGTATCTGATCTTGAAGCCGAGCGCTCACTTCCTCAAGTACAGGAACCATGAATTGACAAGGACCACACCTATAAACCAGCATTGGGTTACTGGTTAGATGTAATTATATAATTTATAAATAGTCAAGTTAAAATAGTTTAAACATGAAATATAACCAGTTGAAGGAAAAATACTTCAAACCTAACATGAAGAGATGAGAAGAAAATGGAAAACGTGTGGGGAGAAAGTTACCAGGTTGCATAGAAGTCAACAAATACAGGCTTGTCGGAGTTTGCAAGCAAATCATCAAAAGAGGAAAAGGTTTGTTTCTTTGCTTGAACCTGCAGAAAACAATATCCAAAAATGCTGGTCAGTTCTCAAGTAATTATTTCAAAAGCAGAAAAGTTCAGTTTAACAGGTTTGAGTGCAAGCATGAATGGACATGGGTCAGCATCCTCAAAGCCATAGTTTAACAGTTATCTCGAGTATCAGGAGTAGAGGTGGTGGTACTGTTATGGGATGTTGGCTTGTTGAAATGATTCGGCAGCTAGACTGGGAAATAAAAATGAGTCATGTTTTATCGTGAAGCAAATTTTGTGTGGATGGTCTTTGCCATGACGGGGATTGGCGCAGAAAACAAGCTGACCATGTATGATGATTTCCCTGATCAAATCAGGCGATATTTCGATGTTGATGCTGCTGGAGTTTTGACTCCGCGTTTAGTAAATTTGTAGTTTGTCCTTTTGGCCCTTTTGTATTCCAAAAAAAAAAACGTAAATCCTGGCGATCAAGGGGGCAACAATCCAAATATAGGAAAATTTGGATAGACAGCTAAATTGAATGTCTATTCGATCATATGAGAATTTATGACTTATAAGCAGGGTTTTAATAAAGGTCTGCGACGGCAATTTTGACGCGACGTAATGTTTTGTTAAAACCATAACATGATTACGATTGCAGCCGCAGTATGAAACATGACAATGGTGTAAAAAGTACATTAAAATCTCTACCCTCCCCTAGTATGATTGAGAGCATGTAATCAGTTAGAATATAAATTTATGGAAACAACAAGAAGTCATATTCATATTCCATTCGAACAACAAGTATAAAATAATAGTTGGTCAGTTTTACTTACGAGAGGAAGGAAACGAGGGCGGGAGGAAGAGTGGAGACGGCGAGTACCAATTGGAGGGAGGCGAGGAGTTCGAATAGCAGGAAATTGAAGCTGTGAAGATGATGATGATGATGGTCTCACACGTGTGGAACAAGAGTTCAAAGAATGGAGAATTACAGAGGAAGACGCTGCTGAGATGGAAGCGGCCATGGTAGTCAAATCAAAATGTGAACGGATTTGGATAATCGGAAAACAATGGGAAATATCTGCTATTTTTTTCTTTCTTTCTTTGGGAATTGACGGACAAATTAATATTTAATAAATGTTTCTGGACTTTTCTCACTCCTTCCCTTTTCCTTACTTTTTAAAATAAATCAATTTTTGCATTTTCCGCACGTCTTTATTTTATTTTTCAAAAACAATATAAATCATATAATTTCAATGTGAAAGAGAGTTGTTTAAAAACTATTTATATAAATATCATTTTTCTCTTATTTTAAGACAGATGTTAATATATCTACATATGTCCAATTGAGGCATGATATTTGAACATTCATTTGATGACAATTTTCTCTCTCACATTCACAATATCTTTTACTTTATCTCTTTATTGCTTAGGTTTCGCGCAAATATCTATTTTTTCTTTGTAAATTATGGTTATCACATAAATTGTCATATAAATTGATTGTTCAAATAACACTTCTCTTAAACAACTAGCAATTAGTTCTTTGGTCAAATTTTCATTAAACTATGTTTTTATTAAAATAAAAAAAAATTGTTTCACAGCTTTTAACTCCAATACTGTAATTTTTTATAATATAGAATAAATGATATAAATAACGTCACATCTTTATACTATTTATTTGGATTTTACTTTTTCGGATATTATATTTTTGAAAAAATTTATTGTAACGTACGGATATTATTATGTTTTGGTAAAAAGAAGAAAAATGAATATGGTTACTTTTGTTGTTAAATTTTAGGTAATTATAAAAAAATTAACTAAAATATATATTTTTTTAAAATGATATACATAGGTACTTCAAAATACGTGGATTACCCAATTAACAAATATATGCACGAATATAAAATAATACAAATATCATATTTATTCAATAGAAGAGACACATATCATGCATCCATTTCCATCTCTACATTCACTACCAAAAAAAAATATACCATCTCGTTAAACTCATATTTGTAGAGAAATTTTAGCAACTAATTTAACAAAGAGAAATGATATTTGTATAACCACTTTGTGACAACTCTTTGACAACTTTCTCTTTCATACTCACATTATATTTTTATTCTCTCTCTTCCTCTTCCTCTCTCTATTGTTTTTGACCAATGAAAAGTGAAAAAAAAGAAGTTGTAACAAAAGTTGTCACAATTGGTTGTTCAAATATCCTTGCTCTTTAATAAATTGGTGTGATTTGCTTGGATGAAGTGTATGTATACTATTCATGCATACAAAATAAATTCTAACCTTCATCTCAATTTGTTGTATTAGCTCTTACATGATCTCCACAATTATATATATAGCGAATTTGATTGTATGCATGTACAGAAATGATTTTCCACAAGCACGTACAAATTAAATCTGATAGAGTGATAGTATATCAAGGTAAGTTACATATCCACCTTTGACCCTAAAGACTACTTTTTTCTAAAATATCCAGCTCTTCCGAAGTTTTACATCAAACGCCATGACTCCATGCTTAGTGCTTACAACCCAACAAATAAACCACAAGAAGAACAACGATAATACGATCATTAGAGCTTATACTCGCTCAAATATTTTTCTCTCTTATGTTTCTTCGATGTACCAAACCAATGATAAGTTTTCCATTGATATATAATAACTTACATGGGTAGTGATACAAGATGAAACAATAGTGACAATACTAAACACTAGAAATCCTCACCTTGGGGGCTTTTTGTTTATCCTTGCAGCTAAATGGCTCAAAAACTACTGCCGAAAATACTAGAATACACAACTATGCAAAAAGTTCAAAACCGCGTGTAATAAATTCACTAAAAAAAATATACACGTGGCACAATAATATTTCAGGTCCGTGAGAAGATCATCCATCAGTTGTTAGTGTGAAAGCCAGAACAACGATGGTGAGTGCAAAGACGATCGTGGCACAGCGAAATAACCGTGCATACTTAATTGTAGTCTGATTCCTGCTCTCTTCATTGCTTATGTCAATCTCTTTGAGTAGTTCTCTCACTTTATCAATATCCGAGTCCTTTGAAGCTTGGATAAGTCTACTTTTAATCTTCTCAAACTTAATCAGACTCCTATTTCCAGATCTAACTTCTCGTGACCAGATAAAACCTGTCATCTTCCACAGAAGGATCCCCACATAGATGGCTACAATGCAGTCTACAGAGTAGTGATGGCGTTCTCGTACTTCTCTTTGGGCACTATGCAATACAAGAAGCCATACAAGAGCTGAACTGAAACCTCCATACGCTTCCTGCAACCATTTTTAACAAATAGAAGTCATAAATCATGCAGCAACTTTCTATCAAATGCAAATAACCTCAAGATGATAAGATAATGCAGTCTTGCAGAGGACTTCAAATCTTACTGTCCAAGCCATAGCTGTGAGTACAGCAACAAGCATGTGGCCACTGTATAGCAGGTCATTGCAGCCACCTCCAGCTTTCTTTAACAGACTGAACCATGAAGGTCCTTCTGAAGCAGTCGGTCGTAGAAAATCACTCAGAAAACTCATTGAACCCCATTCTGGCTGGTAGTCACCAATTGAGTTTCCGATGTCAGCTAAGAAAGAAGAGCATGTTAATTTTAAGGACTTCCTAACAGAAAATAAATATCTGTAAAAATGGACAGAGTTCATATAGATGTAGAGGAAACTATAGATTATATACATAGTTATCAATTATCATCCAGATTTTAAAAACTTTCAACATGGAATTTGTAAATGATACTTAAATAACCAAAACTAAATTCGTATTGTTAAATAAAAATCTCATCAAGAAATCCAATGTGGCTTGAAAATAGTTCCAGAGTCCAAAAGCTAATATTTTTCAGCTTAAAATCAATGTAACTCTTTACAGGAGAAGAAATGTACAGAAATAAAAATTCTTAGTGAACATTACAAGTCACGCAAATGTGTTGATAATAAAATTATGGGCAACAATATAAAACTCTGGAGCAAATCAGTATAAAGTTTGAGAACAAAACTTAATAAGAGCAATGACTAGAATATAGTGAAATAAAGTCCACATACCATAAGCTTGGTCAACCCTTAATAAATGGCTGATAGCATTATGATCCGAAGCATAGGGCGCATAATATTTCTGAGCCCATCGATGAGGATATCCGGGAACTCTGAACCGAGAACTAGCGCACCAAGGGCGAGCCGATGGAAGAATTGTTGATGCAAAAGTTATGGCACGAAGAAGTCGGCCAATTGCCATTGTAAACATGTATCTAGCACCTAATCCAAGTCCAGGAGCTTTTACAGAGCCAAATAGCACAGAAAATGCCAGCATCATAAACAACATCAAGAAATGATGCAATCCAATAATACGAGCTCTTAATATCTCAACAATTGGAGCAGGAAGCTTCTCATTTAATGCCAGGAGAAACCACTGACCAGTGTCTGGAAGAGGGGCTGTATTCCTATAAGAACAAATTAAGTATATAATTTTTTTTTTCTTTTCAATTAGATAATGCAAGCCAGCAAGTTGAAGTTAGGTTTATGTCAGTCTATTAAAGCGATACAAAACAACCCTAGTTCCAGGAAAATATTTCAAATACTGGCTATGTAGCACAATCACTTCAAATTGAAAGTGTATTTAATATTTGCCTCCGATACGACACCTTTACGAATGGTTACTCTCAATTACTTCATATGAAGCCCATATACATAGTGCGGGTGCGGATGGGATGCGATATGGATACGCCAAAAATTTTAAATTCAGAATACAATACGGTTATGATTTGTTAACAAAAAATTCATTATAAACTTACTCCCATGCAAAATACATCAAAGAAACATGCATTGATCATTTTCATTAATATATGGAGTAATTATAAAGATCACAATTTGCAAAAAGTAATACTCCGTTCGTCTCATTTTTATTGTCACTTTAGCACTTTTTCTCTATCTCAAAATAATTGTCACTTTAGAATATCAATACAACATTTACTATTTCTTCCCACTAACATACCCTTATTTATTTACTTTTTTCTTACTTAACTACTCCACTAACTACAATTAATAAGGATGTTTCAGTAAATGATACAAATTTTACCATTGAAATCAACTCAACTAATCATTTCCTTAAGAACCACGCACAACCCCAAAGAGACGGTTAAAATGAGACGGAGGGAGTGTTAGTGATTAAAACACAAACGATTGAGTTTTTGTATAAACCGGTTATGATCCAAAATAGCACATGGGACATGTATCACTTGATTTAATAATTAAGGGAAAAAAAACAACAAGAAAAAATTCTCTTAACCTTCTATAAAAGGGGCCAATGGTTGAAAGGAAGGGTACGAAGAAAATTGATGAAGTCTCTCCTCTCTCATTTTGGTACTCTCAAGTGGAGTAATGGTTTAAGTCTTCATTTTGGTACTCTCGAGTAGAGTAATGGTTTAAGTCTTAGACTTAGTTTCTTTTATCTTTCCCTTTCTCTTGTACGTACGAAGAACGCTAACTCTAATTGGGTTCTCATCTATCAAATTTACCTTTGATTTAATAATCCATTTGCAATTATCCATCTTATCACATTCTCAACTTAGGGAACCATTACAAAAGAATACTATATTTTCATTCATATCTTAGGTTATCCACAAAAACATATTGAAAGAACTCAAAACCAGTTTTGTGTATTATTAACCGAATAAGTCTCTTCTCTCCCATTAATCCATAAAAACATCATTTATAAGGATCATCAAGAGACAACTCTATTGATTCAAGAAATCTAGCACAAATAATGTACATTTTCAATGCATTCTCACCTTCTTTATATGTCCTTCACCTTTTATATGCTAACATATCATGTATATAATAGATTAGATCTACAACCAGAAATTTATTTCAAAAGTATTTAAGCACAGAAAATCATTGGATACTGTGCCACTACTAACAGATAGAATATAATAATAGATTAGATCTGCTACAAAAATTTCAAAAATAGAAAGAACAGTAGTTACCGGTGCCAGTCGAGGCCAAGGACAGCGGTGACGGAGCGAACAGAAAGAGCTTCGTAGAGGAGACAAGCAAGCATGAAGAGCATTGAAGCGATGAACGGAATAGCTGACCGGAACTCCGCGGACCAGTGGCGGTAAGAGGGGACACGAACAACGGCAGCGAGGGCGAGGAGAGTCCACAGCGCTGGTTGCAGCCGCGAGTGCCATGTAGGTGAGAGGTGGCGGAGGTAGTCAACGGCGATGTAGGACATGGCGGCGACGCCTAGCCCGGCGTTCTCCGGCAACCGCATTTGGAAAATCTGAGAGAGTAAGTTGAAGTGAAGGCGGGATGGTGCCGGCAGTTTAGGAGAATTCGGTGTTTTTTGTGGGACCCACTTTGATATTTATAGTCAGCATTCCTTCATGCGGGAGTCTTTTCCATTTTAGTAATAATTTTACTCATAATCTGTCCGATATTAATGCCATTCTTTCTATTTAAAAAAATAAGTAATAAATAATATTTATGGTGAAAATCAAAATCTTTCTTTTTTGACAAATAAAAACAAAGTATACACCAAAATATATATTTTTTATTTTACAAAGAATAATTTCAATAACTACATAGTTTAGGTGTTATATTTGAGTTTTGCTAAATACCAAAAAGCATTACAACCACGAAACCTTGAGAAGAAACAAATGCATAATTTAGGTGTTATATTTGAGTATTAAAATAATACGATTTTAGTTTTGGTGGAAATCATGGTAGAGGTTGCTCTTATTCTTTGTTGTCGCGATACATCCTTCGTAGGAAACAATATTTTTCATCCGCAAGAAACACACGAATTTGTCTTAAAAAAGGAGATAAAATAAAAATCTGGAGGGTTGGAAAATAGAATTCAACGGACCAGATTCATTCGTTAGGCTTTGTTTGATCAGTATTCGTAACATCAAGCATTTCCCTTTATTCAAATCAAGCACTTAGTATGATTTTCCTTCTTGCATTATTTTCTCACTTGCTGCGTTTTACATAGTATTTTTTTTCCCTTTAAATGTTTGATCAAGTGTTGTCAGGATTTTCTTTTTGATTTGCCGTATCACTTTCTTACTTTACATGGATGTATTTTTTGTCACTTCTATAAATGAACCTTTCACTTCTCTTATAATTCCAAGATACAAAATTATTAATGTTAACTTCATACATACTGTATATATACTAATATGAGAGATAAGACCAGGGGGAGAAGTAAAACACAAGCAATTTTATTTGAACCTCATACTACACAAAATTATTCCATGACATCATCATCAACTATCAAACAAAAACACCTAGCAGACTTCTTTATGTAAGTAGAACTCTCAACTCTTAATCTACAACAAATGACATAACCTCCTATACAAAATGTTTGAGGGGCAGGGGTGAAATCTAATATCTAATATACATGAACATTTATTGTTAGTCGTGGTCTTGTATATATAAGAGACTTAAGAGAATGAATGAAATACCAAACCAAAACATTATGCTACCATTCTGTAATAACAGAAAGTTCCTATCAAAACCTAATTAGTAATGAATAAAATCAGTAAAAAGAATAAATAATAATATGAATTTAAAAAATCTACACACCACCACAAGGCAAACAACACCACTTTGCAAGTTGGTCAAAAAACCAATTAAGAGGACTTGAGTGGTCCTCGTCTTCCACATGAGATGGAGTTGGCAGCGGTAGCTCATCAGGCAGGTGGCGATGAAACGCGTCAACTGCTGCAGCAACGCCGTCTTCACTCTCAATCAACTTAGCAACTTCCATTGTTCGAGATTTCACCTGAAATACATTAAGAGTGAATATTATTGGACAAGCCATGAAACTGTTTGCAATGATAAAGGTCTCTGATGACTACACAGTTACCTCTGGCTGGAGCATGAATTTTATAGCATTTGATAAATTCTCAACATTGAGCTCGGATATTGGAATTGGAGCAGGTCCCAACTCTTTCTGATGTATTCTATCTCCCCAAAAGAATTGATCTCCAAAGAATGGGACTATTGTTGTTGGACACTGCAAATTAAGGTATTCAAATCAGGGGGGAAATCAATAAACTCACTGTTCTGATTTTCATTTTTTTTTATAGAACCAAAAAAATGTCAATAAATTCCTAAGACAGTCATACAAATCCTAGTATATTATCGATAAGAAAATATCTCAGTGAATGAAGATGCTATTGAATAATGATTACCCCAGATTTTAATCCTGTAGCCGTGGTTCCCGCTCCACCATGATGCACCTGCAAATTCATGCCTAGATTTGAGTGAAAGGAAGAATAAAAGAACCAGAACCCCTGTGACCCCTGCAATTTTTCTTTCTTCTTTACGAAATAATCCCACAAGAAAGGATAAATTGAAACTTACCACAGCAGAACATTGAGGAAACAGCCAATCATGAGGGCATTCCTCAAGAAGGAAAACGTTGTCAGAAACTTCTGTCACTGCATAATTAAAAACATATGCAAATGAAACTAACGTCAATCACCTAAAATGCACACAGCATAATGTATAATTATCTCAATGCATTTCATAAGTCAAATTATGAAATAAGTTCATCAATTCTTAAACTTAATATGGTCAAAATTAGGGCTGGAAATGAGTAGAGACAATTCAAACTTGAATCAGTTCGACTAGATAAAAATTAGTTCAATTTGAAATTCAACTCGAGTTCTTCATGAACCTTTTTTTCAGCTCGAGATCAAGTCATTTCAAACTCACGAACAACTCAGTTCAACTTGATGGTGAGTCTAAGTTAATGGCAAAAACAATAATGATATCACGAGATTTAACCTAATAATAGAAAATATATTCCATTCAATCATTGACATTTATTTAATTAACAGAATATGAAACAAAAAATTAAATATAACTTCCTCAACAGCATCTGAAAAAAGCGAAACATAGGTACAAAACAAAATCAAAAGAGAATACTTACAATTCCCTAGATTGCCCCAACCTCGGTCGATAATTCCCCGTTGTTCTGTCTCTTTTAGCGCTTCCAATATAACATCTGTTGTTGTTTTAGGATCTTCAAGAGGCTGACAAAGTAAAATACAAATTCTGTAAGATGACTTAAACAATCATTTTAAAATATTTCTAATCGTCTCAAGGTAACAATTTTATGCTCACTATCTTATGAGTATAACTGAAACAGATTATTTGAGCTTATCTACTGGGATAAACACTTTTGAGACTGTTTAGGAGAGCTTATGAAAATAGCTTATGACATGTCCATAAGCTGACTACAGCTTATTTTCATAAGCTCTCCAGGATAGCTTATAAAAACAGCTTATAACTTATATGAAAACAGTTTGAGATTATTTTATCTTGTTATAAAAATAGCTTATACGTAAGTCCTTGTATGATAAACGCATTTCCTATAAGCGCTTAATTAAGTTGTTAACCCAAACAGGGCCTATTTATATTATGATAACAGCTTTGATATAGATAAATAATGTACAAGGCAGATTATCTTATTTGAACTATTATCTGAGTTTCAAACTGAGTATGTTTTCATGTTCTAGACAAGGGGTGATTGATTGCAGATTATCTGATGAATAATTAAGAAGCCACTTAGATGTAAAAGTGAAATTAAACTTGTATTACAATCCAAACATGCAGTGGGCAAAAAATACACTATGCCAACTCAGGTATCATATTTGTCATGTCTCTAATGGCATAAGTAACGACCAACTCCTTGCATGCGAAATCCCACCATGCTTCATTAGCTTAAATATAGGGTTGATTTTTCAAGAAAAAGACAAATACTGACACTATAATGGTGGTGAACTCTACAGAATCCAAACAGAAAAATTTACAGAAAAAAAGGCATTGATAGGAGATAAATTCATAACAAAGACTCGTAGTAGTACAAGTGTGAAAAATTACAATACCATGCTCCCAAATCCAAAATATAAAGGAGGCGGTCCTTTTTTAATCCATTGGAGAAAATCCTCCCGTGGTTGATAGTTTGACTCATGCCTCAAGAAACAGTAACCAACAACCTCAACTAAAGAGCCCCAGTCTGCAAATTAGTTAAATGTCATTATCCTTAAGGACCAATTCTTCTAAGCTTAAGTTATTTAATGCAAGCCCATGATTGATTTTATATCTTACGACGCTTCATAAAATATACGTATGAAATAACTTTGAAAATTAAACAGGTAACACTACACTATATAGTTTAGTGGAATCTAATTTGAATCATATCAATTACAAAATCTTTCTTAATAAAATTCATTAGTTATTTGATTTCAGCCAAAAACTTTATATTCTCACAATTCAAGTCAACATTCCTATTTCAAATACTTGAATGATAAAATGATTACTCATTTAAAAAAGTATAATTAGGGTATGAGAATATGCAATTAATAATTGCATCCTTGTCCATACCACTTGGTTTTGGAACAAGATGAGGACTCCACATATAGGCAGTTGGTAAATGAGATATTGATCCACGATACATGCTGAAGTATGCAATAGGAGCAAGCTTCAATGTTCTTTTTCTGAAGTCATTAATAATTCCTCGCATTCCCCACCATATCAGTAGATCCACAATTATATAAGACAGCTGCAAATGGCAAGGAAATATTGAAACAGGTTTGCCAATAAGGAAGTCCAGAAATTATTATAAAAATATCAAAATCAGATTACGAAATATTGTTTCAGTAAAGGGGCATACCCAATAACCAGCACCTTGAGAAACACGCGCCAAAGGGTGGGGAAATGCATAGGTTGGCCTGCATATTTTTTTAAAATGTAAGGAAAAAAAATGATTTTTTAAAAAGCACTGAAAAAGGGAATGGTAAAGAATATGTTGCATTATCTGAATATCTGAACATGCAATTGTTCCTAGTTTTAAATAAAACATTTTAGTACTGCATGCATGTTATTCAAGACTCTGAAAGCAGCTTATATCTTGTTATGAAAATTTCTCTTGCTAACATAAAAAATGTGAATAAATTATTAGAACAAATTAAACTCACGTCCATGGCATTGTGAAGAAGATGTGAATAGGCACCCCAAGGGCTTCAGCAAGATGTACATGTCCTGCAAGCCAGAATCAAAAATATAATTAAAAATTATGTGCTAGGAGCCTTGGAAAACTTGCAAACATTACACAAAAGAAAAATAAAACTATAATGCTCAAATGAAAAGAAAATATGATTATCACGTTGCAATAAAAGAACAATTGGCAATTAATCCTTGAAAGAAAAATCAACTAGAAAAGAACTATTGGTAATTAGTCCATGAATGTTGTGTTTACGAGGATTAGTTTTGCCATCTAAAAAGGCTTAGCGGCGCAGCTTGTTGCCCGTTTGCCTTTCACCCATGTGTAATTTTTTGTATATCCACAATAAGAACTTTTTATTTGATCAAGTAAGATGGGATGGAGAAATACAAATACACAATACAATAATCTTCTAATCACTCACCATATGCGGGAGGGTTTGCAATAATAGCCTGAGCTGTGAAGGGAACACCGGTTTCCAAATCAGGTCCTGTGCAGGCTGGAAGAAGAGAATCGATAATGACCTTCAGCTGCTTTCTTTGGATAGATATTTCAGTCGGTCCAGACGGGATCAGACCTTTATTCCTTGCCATATCTATTATTTAAATAACTCAATTAGTCTATCAGTTTAAGCATATATAATGAGTTGGATAGAAAATGGAATATGGTTAAAACTTAAAACAAAAATATGTTCTCATTTTGACATACTTAAAAACAAAAATAGTGTTGAAATTTTGGGGCCTAACTCATCCTTACAAAACCGGCTTGTAAGGTGTGGAGTGCCTCCTCTTTATAAACTCTTCTCAAGAGTGCTATCTATCCGATGTGGGACTAAATCCACCCCCTCAAAGCCAACACAATGAAGGTGTTGGTGGCTGCAATGAAGGCTAACCAAAGGTTGCAATTTAGGCGACTAGGGGCGGACCGCAATTAAGGCGGAATTTCCAACAAATAGGAGAAACTGAGTTAGCTTAATCTTCAATGCAAGGATCAGGCGCATGTTTTGTAAATGCTCAAGAGATGAGAATGTTATGATAGATGATTGAACACACGAGACACTATGAAAACGTTAGATTCATTTAACCAACTCCACCTAAGCTTTTGTTGTTGTTATTTGGAAGTTTTTATAAGGGATCATTATGTTTAGGTTTGAGTTTTATTCATTTCTATTCTCTCTCTTTTCTTCACCCTACACTACAATTGGTTATTTAAGATGCTTTGATTGTATTTCAAATTCTCCAAGAGTTAATTGTTTTTGCTTGGTAATTAGTATATTATGCATCCATATCCAATTCAAATTTGTCGCAAGTCCATATGCAGTTCTAGGCTGGCAAGATATGTTGAAGTATCTATTTATACGGTTGAGCCTATGATTAACACTTGAAAATTTGGACAATTCATTTTATAGTAATAGCTTGAGGTATAAAAACAAGATATTATATATATCTTGAAAAGTAATTTTAAAATCATTTAGTCGTCCTTTGTAGAAAACTCCAAGAGAAATTAAGTCATATTAAACACATGGTATATCACTGCATTCTAGCATGTTTTCTAACCTGAACACCAAATTTAACAGGTGAACCGATATAAAGCAGCTAAAAGAGGACTGGCTACAGTCAAGTTAAACAAAGTACAAGTAGGCCGAAATATAAATAAATTATTAAAAAGAAGCTCTTACATCCTGCCAATACTCGAGGATCACCACCCAGAGGATAGAAATTTACACCAGCTGACCTTACAAATGTCTTGAAATTAGCATGAGTTGCTAGCCTAACGCGATGACCATACTCCTGCAAGTAAACATTGGTATTAGTTCAAGTATGAAAGTATGGTAGTACAAATTCAACAAAATTGACTGCCAAAATGTAAAATTCATAAACAGTAGTTGAAAATCAATATTTTGCATCCCTTCAAATAGTTCGGTTCAAATCTTGTGACTGCAATCGCCAATCAGGTCAATAAGGAAAAGCCTAGGGATCCCCAACTTACAAAAATAAAGCTATCTAAAACAACAGAACACCATAATATGTCTTCCCTAAAATTTAGAAACCCTATTAAGGTCTTGAAGCACAAGTTCTTATTACCATTGCAAACATGACATATGCCAATACATCACAAAAAGCATAAAACACATTTCCTAAACAAAATGAAATGTATACATAATGTTACGTGATATCCGGGAAAAGTAATACAAAGTTATCATTGAAGCTCCGTATTAAATCAGAATACAACCGACAATTTCATTCAGTTTAATTTACAAGCTCGGTGTCTTATAGCTATATCAGTAGAAAGAAGCTGAAACCCGTGTTAATTTACGGAACAAAAGGCAAATTGGTGATCAGCAATACAGAGTGAATATTACCATTGAATATAACAACATATATTGACTCAAAACTCACATTAATCTTGCACATGAAAGTAAGCAAAAAATCACAATTAGTTTAAGATGCAATACTCAAACATGCCTGAAGTCTCTTCGCAATGGCCACAAAAGGTTGTACGTCGCCTCTAGTTCCAACCACAAGTATGACAATTTGTAACCGTGGAACTGATTTATTTGAATCAGAAATAATAAAATTTCCGCTCGCTACTGACTCTTCAAAAGATTGGAACTCTAACAACTCTGAAGCAACTGAAGCACTCGTTTCTATATCAACTTGAACAGTCCCATCTTTTTGTATCTTCACTAGGTTAGCAATCAGTTTTTGCTGGTAAGCAAAACAATTAAGTGTTATGAACATGCAAACAGATCAAATAATTAGAATGCATAGATCCCAATACAGAACAAAATTTCAATAACAAAACTACAAAGACACGCTGTAGCTACATTTTTCAAATATACACAAGCTGGCACAACCTTGAAATTTTAGGCCATCCACATACAGTGAAACTTGCATATACCTTCTCATCCTCTGACAGTCTGTCCAATATTAGGTCATGCCTTCGAAGCCCTCTCTTTTCTGTCATTGATCTAGAAATCATAATCTCATCTTCAGCTATTAGTGGGTTTCTCTCAGTTCCAATAGGAGCTGTGATGCAATGTTCCAAACCTTCATGAACAGAATTTAAGAAACCAATTATAAGAAATCAATCTCTTAACAAAGGCAAGTTAGAAACAATAGTCCACAAGAACAAGACCAAAAGCATTCAACCAAGGAAGGATGTAAGCACGCACCCCTAGTATTGTCAATTGCGGATCGCGGAAAAGAGTAGTTTCTTCAAATTCCATTACACTACAGGGCTACACTGCCGCAATAGTCACTATTTGACAACACTTTGTACTAAATAACATATCCCAAAACAATGGCAGTTTGTTCAAATTCAACACCACTATAGCCACTATTTGCCAACACCCACGAACCTAATTATTTTTACAAAGAACCAAATCTATTTATGTTGACAAAAACTTCAATAAAATTGGGCTTTAGGTTTATACTTGTGAACCTAAAAAGCAATCCAGAGTATAATATACTTTAAGAAAAAGAAAAGGCATTTCACAGACGGAAAGTAATTTAAACCCAGCAGAGCAATGATAAAGCACAAAGGCTTTTGAAGAAAAGTTTCAATAAAGCACAAATTGTAACCCATTTGGTTTGGTCTAATGGTGTTGGTTGCAGTGTGCTGCTCTCAAGTCTCAGGTTTGATTCCCGGTGCCAATTTGGGTAGGCTAAATCTTGGCTTTAAATGGGCCCCGCAAATGGACGGTGTGATTGGGCCCCTCAGATTAGTCAGTCTTTTTGCCGGATACCGAGTTTTTAAAAACAAAAAATAAAGCACAGATTGTTTCCCCCTAAATCTTTACATTGATCTTGTACACTTATGACATATCTATCAGTTATGCAGTTATACATATGATTATTCATTTCTTCCTTCCTAAATTCATAGGATATGGTAAATAACTCCACAAGATTCCATAGACCTATAAAGTGCTTCACTCTTAATATTGACTACTTCTTTCAACAACAAAAAAACTTAATATTGACTACTTAATAATATGAACTATGCTATAATGTACAATAAGGTTTTAGTTCTTCATTATTAACTATATACATGCAAAACAGAAAAGCATATTTCTGATTTAGATAGAGCTAATGAACACAAACCTCTGTGTGGCAAAGAAGTAACTTCCGATGATTGGCTTCCCCTCTCCTTAGATGAAGGTGAACCGTCATCTTCTTGAGACATAATTTCACCTCTCACACTAACCAACTTATCATCATCCATTTTTCTTAGACCCTTTTCATCTTCTACTACTTCTTTACACAAATGTTCAATCCCATTACAACCCATCACAATAATCAGTATTTTCAACTCTCAGCAGCAGAATCATTTGCAAGCAGAAAAAAACTCAGCAAATATAAAAAAATTGAGAATTTCAGACTCAAAAAAAGTAAAAAGCTGACAGCTGAATTTGCCAACAACCTCAGAAAGAACAAAACACAAGTTCCTTGGAATCTGATTCTGAAAACAGTAACAAGACAAAGAATTTAGTGATCCACAACTACCCAACAGTCATTGAAACACAAAGAACGTTCGGTGAACTGAAAGTTCAAACCTTTTTGAATTTCCAACTATAACCTCACAACCCAATGCAAGTATCAAGGTCAAGGTGAAGTAGCAGTGGTAGTTGTTCAAATTAATGGCTGAAAAAAGCTGCAATAACTTCCACCATTTTTATATAGTTTAAAGAAAAAATTTGTAATTGCAAAAAAAATGACTCTAAATTATTATTATTTTAAGAAATTTATATTAAAATGTTTATGCATTAATTAATAAAAAAAATGTGGGAAAACTAATAATTTTGTGTTACATTTATTGTAATAATTTTTTTTTAGAAAATAATCTTTTAGTAATTATTATTAGGAAAGTGATAGCATTTGCCCTAAAGATATGTGTTAGTGTATCAAATCAAAAATAAAAATCATATATTGAAAAAATGGTTAAATAAGTTTTTCGTCCCTATAAATATAACGAATTTTGATTTTAGTCCCTATAAAATTAAACTGAATGTTTTCATCCTCACAAAATTTTTTATTTTGT
>Ga0315914_1000918_pt1 | contig 41384 bp, 22 predicted proteins | sample MpolenodulesMG_FD_203920 | JGI IMG/M metagenome (GOLD analysis project Ga0315914, IMG submission 203920) | Medicago polymorpha root nodule microbial communities from Los Angeles, California, United States - elongated nodules | ecosystem: Host-associated > Plants > Roots > Nodule | place: USA... | reverse complement strand
ATTATTAATTGACAGGGGCGGATCTAAACATGATGGTTTGGTGTGGCAAAATTATAAAAGAAATTTTTTAGTGTACATTTGATTTATAATACGATATATATTAGTAATGCGAAAATTAAACAGTAAAAGCACAATAGCGAAGTGGCTAAAGCAAGTTTGTTACATCTCCTATGTCTCAGGTTCGAATCCCATAAAAACAGTGATGTTGGGAGTTGAACCATGGACGTGACTATAGATAAAGGAATATCTACCACTGGACCACACATTGATTTGTGAAACATTGTCCAATTATGTGATATATATTATCTTTTCGGTCTACTATATTAATAAATAAAAAATTGGGTTGTAATCTGGTGTGGCAGCTGCCACACCATGCCTAACACTAGATCCGCCCATGTCAATTGAGTTAAATTCAACTAAGCATGATTTCATATTATACAAATATCAAACTAAGTGCACCTCAAAAAAATTAATTTAACGAAGTGATTAGACTAAAGTGGTTAATAAAAAATTTCTATGACGAGGCGTTCGGGAGATTCCAAATTTGATTTTTGGTAAGAACAATTCTTGGTCAGATACTATTTGCTTCCCGATCAAACCCTGAATTATAAAGCCGTTTTTCCTTAAAAACCGGATGATTAACACCAAAAAATAATATTATTAAATGCAATATTTTAATTGCTAGATTTAATGTTGCGTGTAATAAAAAAAAAAGTTTGTTCATATCACACGTTTTCATCTATGTCCCCCAATTAATTTATTTCCGTATTTACTTTGTAATTAATATTACATTTAATAATAATATTTGTTTTTTTAAGGAAATAATAATATTTGTATAATGTAAAATAATTCTTGAGTTGATTATTTTATATTTTTGTGTTAACCCAGGTTTCTAGAGGGAAGAGATCCTAAGAAGGATTCGATCAAAAATATTTTTGAAAATGAATCTGGCAGAGTCATTATGATAAAAAAAATGATTTTTTTTTATTCTCAGCCGATAATGTCAATATTATTAGGCCGAACACTTTCACATGTGTTAGAAAGTTTCAAGTAGTCTTTGTTATAGTGATCAAACTAAAAAAGTGCCAAACATTTTAATCAATAGTTACAAATTGTGTATACATTGTAGGTTAGAAAAAGAAAAAAATAAATTAAAGGCGGGCTTAATATTAATATGGTACATCAATAGTATCATTTATCTATAATTCCAAATCCTTTTAATCAATAACAAATAATCAAATATGTCCTCCTTTTTTTATTTGTACATGATTAAATTAATTACGTATATACGTATATGTTTTAAAAAAAGGAATTCGTATTTTGAGAAAAGAAATTAGTTTATTTTGAAAGACAAAGAGGGAATTAGGTACGAGTTTTGTTAAGGAACAGACTTGTTAACTGACACACAACAAAACAAACTAATCTCGTTTAATATGGTATATCATCGTATAATATTGCACTAATCTCGTTTACTTAGTTTTCTCATAAGAAAATTGAATACTACCTATAATTTTGGCAATGATTAACATCGTACGCGTCCACCTCACTATAAATAACAAGTACCAACCTTCACTCTTTACACACATTCCTCTAGCAATTAACAATGTTGAGTTCTGGTTTTCTTTTGATTGTATCAATGCTGATTCTTAGCACTTCATTATCGTCTTCATACATGTTTAATGTTGGTGGCCGCAATGGTTGGGGAGTAAGACGTTCACCAGAACACTACAATGCATGGTCTAGCAGAACTAAGTTTCGAATCAACGACACACTTCGTAAGTTCAATCCAATTAAAACTGACTTTTTGCTTTGTATAGATGAAAGTCCTTTGATATCACTTCTTCTCGTGTCAGTTTGTTAGTTTATTGTGGTTTTTCGATTGTTTTTTTCCTTCTTATTTATTTCTCTATCGAGACTTGTGCATTGATTTGGATGTTGTGTTTTGCACATCTTGTACTTTATTTAGAGCCTTTTGATAAATTTTTCCATTTCAAAAAAAATGAAATCTTTATCATTAAAACGACACCATCTTGAAAAAAATAATATTACACCATAGAAATAATGATCTTATTTATGAGGATTAAAAAATCTCATAAAAAAGATCTTCACTTTTTAATGCTTACATTGCATCTTTTTTAGTCTTTTTTTCAAGATTTATTTTTTGTTAGATTTATGGAGATTAAAATCTCATGTGTAATCTTAAAAAAATATTATAAGAAATTAATCTTAAAAAGTATTATGAGAAAAAATTGTAAATTTTTGTTTTATGTTTGTGATGGTGTTGTTTGGCATGCAGGTTTCAAGTATAACAAAGGATCTGATTCTGTGTTGGTGGTAAACAAACAAGACTATGATTCATGCGACACAAAGAATCCAATTTACAAGATGGATGATGGAGAGTCAACTTTTTCATTGAAAAAAACAGGTCCTTTTTACTTCATTAGTGGAGTGAATTGCCAAAATGGCGAAAAGTTTATGGTTGTCGTTTTCTGTCCACACCACCACCACGAACATCAAGGTCCATCATTATCTCCGGCTGTTGCACCGGTATCCTCCCCAACACCGTCTCCCTTGTGGAATTCTCCAGCATACTCCCAACCATCGGCTTCAAATGCTCCTTCACCAAGCATTGCTGGTTGGACGGCCCCGTCACAGTCTCCCTCATGGAATTCTCCGGCTTACTCCCCAGCACAACCACCAACCTGGAATGCTCCTTCACCTTCTGAGGTTGCACCGGTACACTCACCAACAAATTCTCCAGCCGTGAATGCCCCGGAAAAAAGTGCTACCAAAGAGAATGCTCCTTCACCCGCTTGGAATGCTCCTTCACCTACTTCTACAGACAAGAATGATTCCCCACCAAGTGCTCAAAGTGAAACTCCTCCACCACCAAGTGGTACCAATAATGATTCTCCTACACCGCCTCCTGATCAGTCGGATTCTACGAAGTTGAGTGGTTATGTCAATGTCGGTGTTGTGGTGGCTTTGGTCTTAGGCAGTTTTGCTTTTTAGAATGTTACCTCTTGGCATATCCAACTGTTTCTGCTTTTGTTTCTTGTTATTTCTACTTTGTCGTAATTGTCTTGCTCCTGTTATTTTTAGTTTATGGTGATGCCTTGTAAAATCGACTATTTTATTGGCTCAACTTTATGGAATATAATTAATCTTATTTGTAAAATTTGCTATTAGTTAATTTTAATTTTAATTATTATTATTATTATTATTATTATTATTATATCTGTCAAATAATCATTATTTATATCAATTCTATCTGACCATGGACAAAATACTACAACATTTTGCTTAGATTTTTTCTAGTTACAGGTAAGTATTTTTGTTACACCCAAAATGAGCAAAACTGTAAATTTACGAGATGGTGCCGATGTGGCATCCTTTTCCGATATTCCAAATTCTTGTCCACTTCAATGTTTTTTTCTTTCTCCAGACAAATGGCTTAATATCTTCTTTACCATTTATATTTTACATTTATTTTTTACGCAAAGGATTTTACATTTATTACTCTATTAAAAATTTGAAAATTTTCATTTATTTTAGGTATGCCTATTAGTACTTGAAAATATGTAAGGAAATGAATCATAACCGTGAGCGCAAATAAACTTTAGCATTATATTCAATAAATAATTATGATTACATTCATTACTACATATATCTCAACAATTCCTTTTAAAAATAGCAATTTCTTAAACTCTAAGATTTATTTGGTTGCACAAAGATACGATAAAGACAAGATATGATAAAGTGAATTTGATAAGATAGTTATATAATAGACAATATAACATTATTTACTAATTTCTTAAATTTAAATATATAAATTTGCTTTTTAAAAATAAATAATCCAAAATTTGCTCTAACTTATTAATATATAGAGAGGAGGGTTATGACCATTTATTTGGATGTGAAGGCAAATAGTACCTCAACGACCTATATGCTACTCTGCAGTGTATTGTCGATGAAACAGAATTGACCACTCAGGCACTCACGGAGTCACGGTATCAAGTCGCACAAAGGATGATGGTTTTCCGATGATTTTTTTTGCATTTTGATTTTTTGGATTTCATGTGAATGATATATGTTTGTATTGTAATACCTAAACAAGTATGCCCCATTTGTTTTCATTTTTAATGGGTATTGAATATTTTCACTTTGAATGAATTACACACAAACTTAAGACATTATGAATGATGATTCTATTTTGAATGTTGATTGAATTTCGAATGTTAATCGAATTAATTTTATGGCACTTTGAATGTTGATTGAATTTTGAATGTAAAGAAGATTATAACATCATCTTTACTTTATATGAAATGGACTTTTACTGATTTGCAGTTTGTCATGGAAAAACAACAGTGTAAAGAAAAAACTTCAAAGAAAGGCAAACATAGTTGTGATACACATATATTGCAACCTGAGAAACACATATATTGCAACCAGAATCTTCACCTCTATTTAAATACAATATATTATCTATGCCAAACCCTTCATTCCTTTCTTTTCCATTCTATATAACATCCATCACTATATATAACATAGACTTTAAAGTACGTATGTATATATGCCTTTTTTCTTTAAAGCACAGTGAAAGTACATATATATTCTATGATGACAAGGAACAGCATTTTCAAAATTGACTTCTGTAGTTATTGTATGCCTATCTTGCTCTGGAAAGTTGTATAGCTTCTTGATCAAGAGTAGACTCATCACTCCAAGGAAATTGGTGAGTCATGAGTGATAATTCTATTTCTTGATTTCTAGCCTCTTCAAGTTGCTTCCAGTCAGCCCATCTATCTGCCAACCCTACTCCCTGCAACATTTTTACCACCTCGGACATTGTCGGACGATCCTCTGGATAGCCTTGTGTGCAAAGTAATGCAACTTGAAGAATGGTTTCAGCTTCTTTTGGATCATAAGTCTCCAAATTGTTATCCACTATGTCCTCTAGCCTATTTTCTCTAAGTAGATTTTTGACCTGTTTCATAAATTCAAATTAACATCATACCCTTAGAGGTAAATTATTATATTGGGGAAAAAATTTAGTCACACAGTCAAAGGATCTCGACCATTGGATCAATACCATATGGCTTATATTTTTACTTCACCAAATAAGCTTGCAAATACATATTGAAATATGAGTACTTTGATCTTCATGTAACTGCTGAGATCCACAACTGTGTGACTGTATAAACTCTAAACCACTAATAACAACATCGATGAATGACCACTAAAAAATATTAACGAAGCAATTAATGGATGAAGTAGATAGAAAATGTTACATGATCAATCAAAAGAACGTCCTCCTCCTCTTCGAGCCGAGAGAGGTCAATTGCGCGCTGACCAGTGATTAGTTCAAGAAGTGTTATGCCATATCCAAAAACATCTGTCTTCTCAGATGATTTTCCAGTTGACAAATATTCCGGGGCAATATGACCCATTGTACCGCGCACTTGAGTGGTAACATGAGTCATCCTTGCATCAACCAGCTTGGCTAGTCCAAAATCACCTAGAACAGGTTCAAACTCATCATCTAGAAGGATATTTGCAGCCTTTAGATCACGGTGAATTATCTTCGGATTGCATTGCTCATGTAGATATTCTAGACCGTGTGCCGTACCAAAAGCTACACGCTTCCTTGTTGGCCAATCCAAACCTTTCTCATCAGATTTCAAATCTAAAACAGCACAGTGAAATCAATAATATTAAGCAATGAGCACAAATTTCTCAAAGAAATAGATCAGAGAATGGAAAAAATTATCTGTTTTTTACCTCTTAGTTGATATGCTACACTTAGATTTTCCATGAAAGGATATACAAGGATTCTTTCAGTTGATGTTGTACAGAATCCAATTAGTCTTAGGAGATTTCTATGAACTGCAACACTAATGAGATCAACTTCTCTCTCGAACGCAGCCTCTCCACCAGGATTATGATAATCGGTGAGGCGTTTCACAGCGATTTTTGTGTTATCTGAGAGTACTCCTTTGTACACTTTTCCAAATCCACCTTGGCCAATTACATTGCTTTCGCTGAAACTTTTAGTTGCGAGTTGGAGTTCACGCAAAGAAAACCTTCTTAATTGTCCAAAAGAAATTTTGCTCTCATCTTCACCTGTAAAATTTATCATATATTACTTACTTTCCGAAGGAGTTTTGCAAATGTTTACTATGTTTTCCATAAAACAGAAGAAAGGTACTTCCTACTAGGCCTTGTTATGTCATGCTGAGACAAAGTAATTTGACAAAAAAAGGAAAAACTACCTAAAACATCAACAAAGACATCACTTTTGTGTCTGATCTTTTGATGGTGTCTATATGTAAAGATGGCTCCAAGACATAGGAGCACAAATGCACCGCAACTCGCATAAGGCATGGCTTTTGCCAATTTCGATTTGTTGGTTGAAGCTGCAGCAAAGGAGAGGTAAACTTTAGGTAGCTTCACCTAACAATTTTTTCAGCAGTTCATATTTTTCAAGGTTAATTTATACTTTCTTAATCACATGTTTTAAGTTTTGAGTTAACCAATCAAACCTGGATGATCAGATTTAGAAACACAAGGCTGCTCGAAGCTAGAGCCACAATCAAGAGGCGTATCTGAAAAGCTGAAAGTAAAAAAAAAAATCATAAATCAAGAGAATATATGATACAATATTATCTATTACTAAATGAAAATACTCGTAAATATATAAGTATTAGTACTTAAACATTGGAACAGAAAAGAGTTGTGTCGGGATAGTTCCAGTAAGACCGTTAGATGAAAGATCCCTGTTAAAAGAAAAACACAAATCAATTATAGCATATTCGATATCAGAATAGGAAGCATAGGGAAATAAACATAGAAGAAGCATATAAGAAATTGAAAATGAAGCCTCACACATTCTTGAGACTGGATAGCTGACCCCAACTAACCGGTATAGAGCCATTAAAATTATTGTTAGCAAGATTCAGATATTGTAGGTATGTCAAGTTGGCAATGTAATCAGGTAAGGGGCCTGAAAGATTGTTGTTCTGCAATTCCCTGCATCAAGATTACAGTTTAAGACAAGCTAGCAAGAAGGAAAAACTACCTCGCATTTCATCAATCGTAATCGTCAGATCATTAAAAATATTTAACTTTGATCATAACTACTTCTAATGTCACAAATATGATTGTAATTTTGTGGCAGTGTAAATCTTTTACACTGGCAGTCGATCAAAATTAACTTTACATTGGCAGTCGATCAAAATTAAACTCTTCGTTGTATGGCTAAGAAAAGTAAACTCCAAACACGACTTTAATTGTTATCGCATCAGGCTACTATAGTCCATTAGTTGGATAAGCTGCCAATCTAATTAATGTGAACTAATTATAATGAGACTTACAAGTTAACCAAATATTTCAATCTGGTAATTGAGGGAGAAAGTGTTCCAGAAAGTCCAATAGAAGCCAGGGTCCTGTAGATTGATTAGCTAAAAATATTTGAGAATATGAAGAAAAAACTAGATTATGAAAATAGTAGTAAGAAATATTTTGTACTTCATGTGATGGATGAACTTACAGAGATATGACATGTCCATTTCTACAAGTGACATGTGACCAACTGAAACATGGACTCACTAAATGACTATCCCAATCTTGTATTTGATTATTTGAATCATTGAGGTAATTCAAAAGATCAAGCAGAGCTTCACCTGGAAATATTAGGCCAAATGTTTCAGAATCATTAAGAGTGTTGATATATAATAGAGAATTGTCAAATAAGGATTGAAGATATGTACAAACCAGAGAATAACATGGTAAAACTTATGGTATATAGGAAAATAATTTTAAAGTAGTAGTTATCTGACCTATAACATCAACATGTAAACAAATTTCAAGATAAGAGAGCAACACCAGTTAGATATAGTTATCCTAAATTTCAAGAATAAGTTATCCTAAATGTCAAATTTATCAAAGCTAGATATAGTTACAAAAATTCAAGTATAAAATGATTTTGAAATTTGAACTTCTGTAGCTGTACAACTTTTTTATATTGATCGATATTATACACTAGCAATGAACAAGATAGTGTCACATCATGTTAGAATCAGTTGGAGATTGTCAGAGGTAGTTGCAAGCCGATTTTGTAAGAATAAGTTAGACTCCATATAAAAACCTAATATAGTCTATCAATTCGTGTCACCCACCATATTATCAATACACTAATAGTAGTGTTGAGCGTCAGAGTGTGTATTGAGAAAAACCAAGCCCCACAACGAAAGTAAATGACTTGAAATTTTTTATAAAGATTGTATCACTCACTTATTTTTTTTATATAAGTCTAACTCGTCTTTACGAAACCAACTTGCAATTATCTTTAACAATTTCTAACTAATTCTAACACATCATTATAATATCTATGGATGACCAAACATGTTTGATCATATTATTCATTGATAGATTAAAATTCATTCCATAGTAGCACAGGAAATCAAAATTGAATTCAAATAATACATACATACATACATGCTACTATTGAGAAAGAATAACATCAAAATTCACCACACCTTCTATATCAGGATCTTTGATTGCAGAACTGAGTTTCAAGACAACAAGGAATATGAACCACCTCATCAATATTTTGAAAGGAGCCCTGCTAGAATTTGGGGGCAACATGAAAACCCCTTTGATCTCCAAAGAACATACACCTTGTCAAGTCCTTTTTTAAAAGAAAAACCACAATAGAGAAACAGTTTAATAACATTTAATAAAAAACAGAAACAAAATAATGTAAAATAGTCCTCTTTACTCTAAATAGTAATACTATATCTGCATATACAAGTTTACAAAAGTTACTACATGTTTTCATGTGTAAACATATTTTCACATGACATGCATGTATGTAAGTATGTATGCATGTTGCTAATGTTTGTCTTTGTCTCTTTGATCTTATAATTACACAAGACAGAAAGAAAAGGAACAAAAACATACTTACTAGTTTTGCAAACATGAACACTGATAGGACAGAGGAAGTTGAAGGAGGGATCACACTTTATTGTTGTCACAAAATGATGAAATGTCAAAGATATCAAATGAGTTGAGTGATCATAAGGTAGTGCAAGGGAGGGACCCACATGGCAATAAGAAACAGGACTTAAAAGGGTAAAGAACGAAGACTCCTTTTTTTTCTTTTTTCAAAATACATGAACCAAGCTAAATAAATGTGAATTGCATAGAAGAAAAAAAAAAGGAATATACTAAGAGACCAATGAGAAAGAATATGAGAGCTACTTGGTTATGTGTTGGTTGTGTCAGTGGTGGGAAGAGAATGAGAATCCCACTAAATTAGGATTTCACTTTGTTGATACTAATAGGCTTCTTCATCACCCTTTTATCTCTCTCTCTTGATGAATGCTATTTCGAACTGTAGTTAGAGATTAATTCCTTGAAATACTTCAATTCATTTAAAGGGATACATTTTTTAACATATATTCTTTCATATGCATCAATTTAAAATCGAATCGTTTACTACAACGATCATTTATCAACTGCGTCACATCATGTTGTTCTCTCTTTTAAAACAATTTGAAAGCTTCAACTCCAAACAAACTTTAAAGTACCACAACACTTCTAATTAAAAATGTGCACAGTGTTCTACGTAACAAATATAAATTACATCCAGTTAATTTATATTCTTAAATTATTATCGGTGTCAAAGTGTGAAATGTGAAAGAAATGTCTGGTGGTATCCATGTCTTGGTGCTTGTTAGCAAGCAAATATCTCATTCTCTCATTTTTGGGCTGAGCTGTGGCACAAATGAAGCTTCCACTAAAAATGATTTGATTATAGATTCTCCTGTTTCCTGACAGTGCCTCTTCAATTTTATTTTTATTTTTTAAAAGCAAAAGAAGAAAGGAACCACTTTAGCTACATTTTAAAAGGCACCATTAGTAATAATAATAATAGAGAATTTGTTGGACCGTGTGGTAGTGGGGAAAGGAAAGGGGGAGACTAAATAAAGTTTTAATTAGGATAAGGAATTGTGGATAATTATGGTATCACCCTATGAGGCACACACATAAACAACAATGGTGGAGTGGGATTGTGACACTTATAAGATGATCAAACATTGGTTGCTTTGATTTGAGGCATGTTTCACGTGCTAGTAATTAAGAAGAACCCTAATAAGTGTTATTTATTGTAGGCAAATGCTAACATATACTCTAGCATGTGTTAAAGAACTCGGGACAAAAATATCCGTCTTAAGGACCTTGCATTCAATTTTTTAAAGTCAAAATATTGTTCTCTTTAGTGCAAAATATTGTACATGGTATTAGTTAGTGGGATTGGAGCTCGGTAACAGTTACACTTTTGATCAAACGATTAATTTATTTTTTAATTTATTTATTGATGTTTATGAATTAATGTTGCGTAGGATGTGTGTGATTGGTTGAGTGCTTCATGTAATGGTTGAAACTTGGAATAAGTAAACCTTGTTTGCAGCGGCGTGTGTTGTTTGATATTTTAGCGACACAATACAGCTAAGTTGAAGGGTTGATTGTTTATTGTTGTACTTTCCTTACAGAAAAAATCTAAAGAACCAAAATGATCACTTATTATTGGAGTTTTTTTATATATAAAAAAAAAAAAAAAAAATCAAAGGGAGAGTTATACAAAAAGTTTTCCTTTTTTCTTTGTGACCTTTTTTGGGGTGTGGCTATGGAAAAAAGAAGATTGTTTTTTTTTGTTAAAATAGGATAGGATATGCTGACCAAAAAGAAAAGGGGAGCTAGAAAAAAAGTCAGTATGGTGGAGACAACCTCAAAGTACAGAAAAGGTCACTATCTTAAGCGAAAAACTGGTTTCATGGGGTGTGGGGAGAAGGAGTGCATGTATGGGAAAATAGGTAATTAACGAGGATGAATTATTGGCAAATTGCAAGCACACTTTGTGCTATCCCATTCCCTATATTAGATATAAAACTCAGTTGTAAACTTGTAATAGTTAGTAGGTAATTAGTCAATCGTTATTTCCATTGATATAAATTTTATGTACCTTTGATGTAATTTATACTATCTTATTATTATCAATATAATAATTTATATTTTACTCTTCTTTTATCAATATCTTCTATAAAAAAAAAATTAGTAATACATATTTTCAAAAAAGTTCACTTTTAAGGAAATAACAATGGATTCATAATAATATTAAGTTAAGTAACTCCTTTAAAAAAAATATTTACTGTGAATGTAAATTTTTTAAATAAAGATTTAGTTATATTAGTACTATACTACCTCTATCATAATATTACTTTTAAAATATCTACTGAAATCAGTATTTAGAAAATCTAGTGAAATGAAATTGAATGTTCATGCATGAAAACATTTTTGCATTGTCAATACATTCTTATTAAATTATAATAAAAGTTTTATTGGTTAACACCACCAAGGAACCAACTAGGAGAGTCGGCCACCACTAAATAAAACGTACTTATTTAAGTAAGTTACCAATTAGGGGAGAATAAGATGGATAAATAATGGAGTGACTATGAAGCATCCATTGACGGCGACGAAGTTCTCATCACATCCAATTCCAATTCCATATTTTATTAGGGTGGAATGACAGCCACTTGGAGAAAGCATGGTGAGAGTGGGAATTAGATGAGATTATGAGCATAAATTCGGGGCCACTACATAGATTTGCTGTATATTGCTAAGACATGGATTGCTGTAGGAAAAATTTACCATGTATCATTAGGAAACAAAAGAATATTTTTTGGTTTGATTTTCCAAGATATTGTTACTATATTTGAATTCTTAACTAGTGTCGCTAATGGTTCATGAAATTGAAAATGTGAAAGATAATTACAAATTGATTATTAATTCAAGAGGAATGATATTTTGACAATCAATTTTGAACAACTTTGGATGACAACCTTTTTCCTCCCTTTTAATTGGACAATAACAATAGAGAGAGAAAAAGGAAGAGAGAGAATAAAAGTAGAATGAGAGTATGAGAGAGAATTGTCACCAAAGTTGTTAAAAATGGTTGTCAAAATATCATTCCTCTTAATTCAAAGGTAAAATTGATAGATGACAATCCACTTAGAGTTGATGTTCTTAATATATAATGGAGAAAAAAGAAGATAAAAGAAGATTAAGTCCATAGACTTGAGCATTACTCTACTAGAGAGCATCAAAGGAAGAGAAGAGAGACTTCGTCAATTTTTTTCGTATTTACTATTGATCCTCATTTTTTTATTTATGCACAACTCAAGTTTCCTTGATTTTAAGATCATTATAGCTATGTGTCCATTTAGCTCAACCAAATATGTTATGTCAAGTGTATTTCCTCATGTGCTATTTTAAATCATAAGTGTCATCAGAGCACTCATTAATATTTTCTTATTTATTTGTGTATATTCACCACTAGAAACGGTTTTACCTTTTTTTAGTGGTTTAACTTTTTACATCTTTATTTTTACTCTCACTTTTAAGTAACCTTTCCATATTTGGAATGAGTTCACATCCTCACATGAGTTTATTTTATTTTTTATTTTTAAGTTTTTCGGTTTGAAATTTTTTTCAAAATACTCTTTTCAACCTTTCTGGTTTGAATAAAATTTCTGAAAAAGTTTATTATTTAGTTTTTGGGTTAGAAAAAAATAATTAAAAAAAGCCTTAAAACTTTATATAAGTTTTTCAGAAAAATTATACAAATCACAAAACTCTCTAGTTTTTTGGAAAAATAGTGCACATTGAAAATGTTAAAATATGTTTTCCGAAAATTGTGTATCAGAGCACTTTGAAAAGGTTATATGGTTTGTATTCAAACACTTACTTTCTCTTTACTCTTCGAAAAACTTTGAAAAAATCCGAGGAAAAAGTGAAAGGTTTTAGTTTACATGTAAAGGTGAAATTGACTATTCATGAAAATGTAAAGGTGAGGGTATACTTGTTGGTGTACATGATAAAATTTTATTTGTACCGTATCTCATGCTTTTAAAACTTTTAGATTATGAGTTTAGCTCAATTGATAAAAATAATGCATAATATATGTAAGATTTGAGGTTCGATTCCGAACAACCACCAAAAAAACTTTTAGATCATTGGGTGAGCCAGTCGCATTAACAATCGGGTTTACCTATTCAATTAAAAAAATCACAACCTATTCATAACAAAACTCATTATTGTTTACGTTTGTATCAATTTAAATTATGAAAATATCTAAAAATTAATAAATACTCCATCCGTTTTAAAATGAGTGTCGCTTTAGCAAAAAAAATTGTTTCAAAATGAATGTCACTTTACATTTTCAATACAACTTTAATCTTTTTCTTCCAACTTTATCCTCTCCAACTTTTCTCTCACACAATTTTCAATGCAACTTTAAATTTGCCTTTTTTCTTATAAAGTAAGGGCAGTTTAGTAAAAATGTTATGTCTAATAATTATTTCATTTCATTCTTTAATATATGTGCAATTGGCTAAAGCGTCGCTCATTTTGAAACGGAGGGAGTACATAGTTAGTAAAACTATTTTCTGTAGAACGTTCGCTTTATATAGACACACTTCCTTAAATGCGTCGGCTGATATTATATTGAATTGGTGCTTTAATACATCAAATGTTGAATGATCAAGTTCTCCGATATCCATGTTTATTGGGAGAACTCAATGGGGGAAAGACATACATGATACATGTTGGTTTTATTTCTGACAACCTTTTCCTCGTTGAATTTGCGGTTTCGTCAAATTCTTCTGTGTTTTTATAGATTCATGATTTGTAGATTTGTTAATATTGGTGTTGATATATATATATATATATATATATATATATATATATATATATATATATATATCAATATACATTGAATTTTTACATATCTTAATTACTCAAAAAAAAATGTTACATATCTGAAGGTATGTGTATTCATGTTAAGTTGATTTTTGTTCGCATTTGTTGTGCTGTTTTATGTCAATATATAACTTTGAGTGTTATGAAATTATTTGCAAATTCATCTTTTTTTCATTTTTAGCGACGTTGAATTTGTGTTATTTTTTATATATTCTACCAATTTGCTTGAATAAATATTATTGTTTTAGTAGATAAAAAAACAATTAGTTCAAAGAAAATTTCAAGACTTAAAGTGCTTAAAAATACTTATTGTATATTCATCAATAAAGGAGGTCCTCAAATCAGGCAACAAGATTCAAAATCACCTCCTTGTGTGAAATCACATGAACTGAGCCATTGTGAAATGAATCAATCTTCATCCATTTGAAAGAAAAACAAAAATTAACAATGAATCAAATTATGGCACACATAATTGCATATACAAAACTTTATAACTGTTATTTTTATTTTTACAAAGAGTAGATTAATAGCTGGTTACCAATGTACTAGACTACTAGTAGTTCGCACATAAATCATTCATTGGAGTTGGTAGATAAAAATGACAACAAAATAAAATGAACAACTACAGGTATACAAACAAGTACAAACAAATCAGACATTTTTTCCTTAATTATTTGTTTCCTCCGATGACCAATATTACATTTTTCACAATAAAAAAAAATCACATCATTTCAATTACATAACGCTTTCGATCGATTTCCAACTTGTTGAATTTTCCCATATGATATCTAGACAACTTGAGTGACACCACTTGAAGCCATGCCATGTTGTGTAGTATCATCTTTGTAGAGACTAAGTTTCTCTCCATCACCCCATAAAGCATAAGCTTCTTCCCCATGAACCGCATCATCCCCAATGAGCAACTCTTCCTCCGTCATTCTTAAAGGAACAATGAAACTTATGACTAGACAAATAATTGAAGTAGCAACAATGTTCCATCCAATGATGAATAAAGCTCCAACTATTTGTTTTAGGATTTGGACACCACCAGAGCCTCCATAGACACCTCCTTTGGAATTGGTGACGGGGAGAAAGAGAGTACTTAATTGTGGCTCAGCGAATAGGCCAGTGAGTACACCGCCTAGTAGGCCAGCCACGGCATGAGTGTGGAACACGGCGAGGGTGTCATCAACCTTTTGAAATATTGATATCTTCTTTCCAAGCACCATCATTGTGTACCATGGTACACTTCCTGATAGCACTCCCATTACTATGGCTGCCCATCCTTGAACCAGACCTATTCACAAACAATAAATTTTTACATAATACTTAACAACTATTTAAAACCTTAAAAAAAATATGCATATATATATACTTAAACTTATTTAAAACCTTAACAACAATTTGAAGTCATTATATTTAACTTTGTATTTACAATAATAATAGTTTATTTTTTGAAGGAATGTAATAAAAATAGTTAATAAGAATAGTTTTGTACAATTACTGCAATATTTTATTTATTTATAATTTTTTTAATATTTATACACAATGTATTTTGATGGTGTATAGTACACAATATAGGACATAGGAGTAAGGAACAATAAATATTGAATATTTGAACTAATGAATTACATAAAATAAGCCAGCCATTTAGTATATTACATTGCTTTGGAACGTTGACTATTTCTAGGTTCAATTTTATCTTTATCCATGTGCCTGATCAGATGCGTAAAATTAACCCAACGGCAATAAAAATAACCATAAAGTATTTTCTTTTAAAGTCAATATTTGATTCTTGGGATCCCCAAGTCAAGAGTGGAATATCCCAGCCGGTTTCATACCCAATAATGGAGTATATATTTCATAAAAAAAGATTCAATGTATATTAAGGAACCTAGTATATGGCCGTGAAAGAAGGGTCAAAACGTGACAAAAATGATTAGTAGTAATATGATAACGTGCAAATTAAAGTTGTAATTAAGGAAGAGTAGTAAATTGTACGTACCAGCTCCAGGAGTGATGCAAACAAGACCAGTGATCATGCCTTGAACAGCTCCAATAACTGATGGTTTTTTGAAGAATATGACATCAAGCCATGTCCATACAAGGAGGCTTGTGGCAGCACAAATGTTTGTGTTGAGAACAGCCATGGAGGAATCAATGTTGGCAGAGTAGGGATCTCCACCGTTGAAACCTGCCCATCCCATCCATAGTAACCCTGCCCCTGCCAACGTTAGTAACACATTGTTTGGTGGGAATCTCTCCCTGTCCTTCTTCGATCTAGGCCCCACCTATATTATTATTATTACACATTGTCACATTTCATTTGGTTTCGCATTTTAATATGTCACCATTTGTCAAATAAGGATACATAGCAAACACTACCAAACAATACATTTCTTTCATACAAGTTAAATAAAACCTTATGAATGGACAATATATAAGTATATAATTTTAGATTCCAAGCTACCGATTCAATACATATGTAGACAAGAATTTCGCCTAAAGATTCTTTGAATTACCGTTACATAATTAATTTATCTCATCTTCTAAAGTTTTACTGCCTTCTTAATAGCCATGCACACCATTGACCATTTTCATAATTAATTTTCCATACTCTACAAGGAAATGTTGGTCACAACCAAGGTTTTCTGTTCACAGTGAGCAGCTAGTACTGTCCATGTCTCTAGTGTATTAAAGGCAATTTGTTTATCTATAAAATTCAAAATGTGTGAGTGCATATATATAGAAAAAAGAAGCATGCATGTTGTATGATGTATAGAATTCAAAATGCACCTATAGACGTAATGCAATCATCCATATTGTATATTGGGAGTGGGAAAAACAGCTAACATGGTTCACTTGTTACTTGAATTTCATCAAATAAAAAGAACGTGTAAAGTCTCTGTGAGCCTAGCTCAGTTGGTAGGGACATACATTATTATATGCAAGGGTTGGGGTTCAAACCCCGGACACCCCACTTATTCACCTTGAAAAAGATGAATTCTAACCACTAGGTTACTTGACAAAAAAAACGTGTTAAAATGAGCATAGTTAGTACTACTTCTCATAGAGAAAAAGAGGTGAAGAAGAGAACAAACCCAATAAGCAGCAGTAAAACCAGCAATCCCAGAAGAAAGATGAATAACATAACCACCAGAGTAATCCATAACACCCCATTGAAACAAAAACCCACCACCCCACAAACTAAAAGCACCAATAGTATAAGAAAAAGTTAACCAAAGTGGCACAAACATCATCCACGCCTTAAAATTCATCCTAGCCAAAACAGAACCAGCTAATATAACAAGTGCAATAGCTGCAAAAACACACTGAAACCAAACCATAGTAGCCATTGGATAAAATGGTTCAATCTCAGCAGTTTCCAAACTACCATCATTATGATAATGCACCGTCGCGGGTAGCCCGGCCTGTTTGATTAGAAATTTCTGGCCTAAAGCAGGCCCAGCTTTACCCCAAAAGGGTAAAAGTTTTTCACCAAATGACATCTTATAAGCCCATGTAACCCAACAGATTATAACTGCCGCGAAAGCGTAGAGAGCCATGAAAGCAGAGTTTACAGCCCATTTCTTTTTCACTATGCTGCCATAGAGGATAACTAGTCCTGGCATGCTTTGAATTCCAACAAGGGTGGCTGATATCATTTGCCATGAGTTGTCTCCTTTGTTTAACCAGTCTGGTACTGCTAAACTTGTCCATGCTTGGTATGCTACCGGTAATGTGTTTACCGGTGGAGCAGCCATGATTAATATTTTCTTAGTTTATATATTGTAACTATTACAATTGCACACTCAATAAATACTCTATGAACTTGGTTTTTATATATAGAGAGCTAAGATACTTGTATACGTGAACATGTGAGATAAAAGATCTAAACCAAAAGAACCGTTGACCTCCTAAAGTTGTTTAAGATATCATTTTTATTTTTTGGGTACAATTTAAGGTATCTTTTTTATTTCCTATGAAAAGTGTTTGTAATACACGATCAAATCGAAATTAGTTTGAGGTTAGATTGGACAATTAATTTATTAAACTTGATTTATGAAATAAACGAGCTGAATTTAGAATAATAATTAAACATTTTTCTTTGGTATAAAAAGTTAAACTTATTTACTCCTTTACAAGATATTTCATTGTAACTAAAAATATTTGTCTCACAATTTAAAATATCAATGAACAAAAAGTAGGAGAAAGATAGAGATAAACACTTATGTACTTCTATTTTGATGTTCATATAACACGCGACTTGAATCCATAAAATATAAATATCATACATGTATTTGGTACATAGAAAATGGTAGGGGGAAAAGGCGATAATTTAAGGGAAACGGATGAATGTTGAGAATCATGCTTAGAAGGAATCATTCATGGGGGTGTCGTGCGTGTTTGTCGTATGGTATTGGCCACCTTGGCATGATGTGATTGTGACGTTCTAGTATCCGTTAATGTTAAGTTTTGTGTCATTCACTGTTCTTTTATAAGCAAAATGGTAAATTAGTAATGAGCAATATAACAGGTAGCGCATGAGGTGCCAAATGTTAAGCAAGAGAAGCACGAGAATTCTAAAACTAAACCAATTACAATAACAAATTAAAAATGAGATGCAACGAATCAATCAAACAAATAGTAGGCTATATTTCAATCATTGGCTTGATTTAACTTTTGTCTTTAAGCATCACGATATGGGGATTTTGATCTTCCACTTTTTAGATGAACAATTTTGGTCTTCATAGTATATTCTCAATTGTATTTTTGAGGTTCCCCTCAATTTTGATATCGACAACACACATGTTGACAACTTTCGTCAAAGTGGGGACATGTTGAGTTGGAATTTAATCAATTAATAAAATAATTTTGAAGAGGAAATTCTTGTGACAGGACCAAATGCAAAGGAATGGTGACAGTACAAAGCATGTTAGGAACAAGTCAGTTCTAGATGCATTCCTTACATGGACAGTCAGTTCTAGATTGAAGTTTTATGCATACAACGAAATAAGAAAATGTTGAGTATATGAAAGGAGAAAACCAATCGTTGTGTCTAACAAGAAAAAAATTGCACAAGAACAATTGACTAAGTCAAAATATTAAATTGTTTTCCAAAAATGCAAGTAGCAAATTGCTCAGTCTAACAATAGAGACAAATGTACAGAAAATAGAAAGAAAATGAAATGTGGAAAATAAATGATAATGGAGAAAGCCTCACTACATGATAAAACATCAAATAGACCTTGCGTATTGGATTGGCCACATAATTTGATTCAAGACCAAATTAAACAATAAAGGAGACAATAAAGATGAAATAAAATTGTAGATTCTACGATAAGAGCCAAGATTCAAATACCTTTCTGGAATTTAAACAATAAAGGAGACAAAGTTTTTTTGGAGTTGAACAAGTTACCTTCTCCAATGGGCTAACACAAGATATATACTCTTTTTTTTTTTTTTGAAAGAACACAAGATATAGACAAGTGATGTAGTCCTAAACCAAAATGCACGGTCAATGATAATCAAGTTCACTACAAAACATTTTCGAGTTAAATTTTAACTTAAAGATGTTTTGACCAAAGGATAAAAACCAGCAAGCTTTTTATTCTTAAGAATGATTTGGGAGTAAATTGTGATGGATAAATGGTCAAATTAAGGGATCATGTTGAATTATAATTCAACCATGTTAGTAATGTGTAAGATTTTGTTAAGGAAATTATACTCCTTCTATCATGTTTAACATTAATAAATTAAGGAAATGATTTCTACCAAAAAAATTCAAGGTAAATATTAACAAATGTCTTAAATGTGCATATTAAAGAATCAAAATATATTAAAGAATCAAAGCATAGGTACATTACATAATATATATAAAAATTGGCGGAGTTCGAAGTTCAGACACCTCACTTATTCATTTTAATCACCAAACTAATATTAATTGAAAACTTTGATTTTTATTTTTATTTTGTTGTCCGGGATTCGAATCCTGAACCTTGCATATATTATGCATTGTCCATACCAACTGAGTTAAACTTACGGAGACTAAATCTTTGATCTGTAATTGCGTGATTAGCGTCCATAATTATTAGTAATAGTTTTTTGAATGAATACTATCAATTAGTTGTCGATGATTAGACACGCAATGTGCATAGTCAATTAGTCATTGGTATTTTAATCATCAATTCCCCGTAGCAATATTATTAAGTACTCCAGCTAATCTGGATCTGGATCATCAATAATACTTTTTTCTTTTAAATTTACATGAAGTGTCAAACATATACTAGTATATGCGTCTGATTTTTCTTAAAGATATATACTAGTATACTGTATTGTTAAAAAATATGTGGTAGATTTTGTTCTTTTCTATTTTTGCTAAGTAAATTTTAGGCTTAACTGCTATTGTTGTCCCTTAAATATTTTTTTGTATCGCTTTGGTTTCGTAAGTAATAAAAAGACTGTTTGAGTTTTTTAAATTCATTTCCATTATACTTTTTGGTCCGTTCTGTTGGGGTTGTGAAAAAATTGTTAAGGTGTAAACCCCATATGTCTCAAGTGCGCCAACATTATAGATGGTCCACCAAAAACCTTAGTAATATTTTTAATCTCAACCGTTTTATATTTTTTTATGGAAAAACAATCATTAGATCATACATGTCTACGAGATCTAACAGTGTGTCAGCAACACTTAATTTATATGCTACCTTTCTTCATCTTCTTCATTCCTTCTATACTTCATCTTCACAATCACTTTCATACATTCATCATAAAATCCAAACAAACCCAGAAAGAAACAAAAAAAAATCACCTTCAACTTAATTCCACCCCGTCATCATCTTCTTCTTCGTTCAAACCCACAAACATACACAAAATCCAAAGGTAGAAACTTACCCAAACCCAGGGCCGGATCTTAGGGGTGCAAATAGCTCAATGGAGCTGGGCCTCCACAGGATATGGGCCTAAAAAAAAAATATAGCTCAGTAGTACTACTAAGTACTACCCCACTAATAACAATTAGGGGTGTTCAAAACCGAACCAATCCAATAGAAAAACCGTAAACCGAACCAATCCAAACCAAAACCGCAAAAAACCGCATTTGGTTTGGATGTATTCGGAGCACTTTTTTACTCAACCGCATGGTTTGGTTGAGGATTACTTTTCTGACATTAGATATGTCTTAGCAACACAAGTAAAAGACCAAAAAACCCAGCAGCAGTTAAATGCCGCTGGTTTTGTAGTTATAACTCAACGGTAGTTAACTACCGCTGGAGGTATTTTAGTAATTTACTTGTGTTATTAGGAACTTCTGAGTGTCAAAAAAGCAATTATCGGTTTGGTTTGGTTTGCGGTTTTCATTTTAGGAACCAAACCAAACGAAACCGCAACATAAGAAATACTTTAATTAAATATATGTCACCTAGACCAATGCTCATAGAAACTCAATGAAAACTTTTATAAAATGACATATTTTTTCTCTTGTTAAGTTTTTTCATTGCTTTTTATTTCAAAAAATGAATTTATGTGTCACTTGAACTTTTAGAGAAATATAAAATCTTAATCTTTTATATTTCTTACATAATAGAATTACTTTGTGTCAACGTTTTTAATTTGATTTATGTTGTTTGGTGAAAATGAAATTGTAATGTGAAATGAAATTAAAAACATTGGTGGAAATATGTTGTGTTTTCCCTTTTTAACTCAATTTTAATGTTGAAAACAAAAATTTCTATTGTCTCGAAAAAACTGCACCACCTGATCCAACCCAAACCGCATTGGTTTGGTTTGGTTTGGTTCAGATTTTATTTTAAATGTCAACCAAACCAAACCGCATGTTTTTTTATCTTGCGATTCGGATGACTTTTAGCCTCAAAACCGAAGCAAACCGCATCGCGAACACCCCTAATAACAATGTTACTTTTGCAGTGACTTGTCATGTCATTACACTTGTATACCGTTCTAAATCTATCATTAAAGTAGTTCTTATGACAATCTATAATTATTGTTGGTTTAAAACTGTACAATATAATTTATTTTTTCATCTCAAAATGATTACAAACCATTAATTTGTGTCAGGTTCCTCATGTATACGGTAGTAATACCAAAGTTTAAGGTAGAAAAAACTATAAATTTCAATGACACGAACACAACACTCACAAAAGGATTTATATTTATTTTCTTGTGGCAAAAGTTATATAATCATGAGCCGTGAAAACCAAATCGCGTGTAATGATGGTGAAAGTGTAAAAGACACCAATTAAGATGAATATGAATATCTGATAGAGATTTCGATTAATAAGTTGAGTATTACTTTTCTCATCCTATGTCTTTCCTCGCGTGCCTTATTTTTTTCCAAAATTACCCTCGAGCCTTCTGGATTATATAATCCGGATTCCACCAGCACACAGAACTAAAACAGATTTGCATGTCATTGTGGTTTTTATCATTGTTTTTCAATAAATCATTATATATGTATGTATAAAAGGCAATTAACTTAAATATTATATCAAAAAATGATTATATATATATTATTATACCAAAAAAGAGTTGAATTTATATCATTACACATTTCACCGAATGATATACATTTCAACTAAACTAATGATATATATCTAATCTATGGCGCCGAAAGATCAATGGGAATATCATCCACTTCAACCTTCACATCAGGACCAGGACCAACCCTCTCATCAGGATCAAGATTTTCAATAATGTACAATTCTTCATCATCTTCTACCACCTCTTGACCCGCCGCCCAACTTAACTCATTATAATCTACCATCCAGCTGACATATCTATCAGGCCAGCTTTGTGCATCCTCTCGATGGTGTTGTCTCCATAAATTGCAAGTGCGAGGAATCGAACAATCATCCTTCAAATCCAATGCCATAAAAATAAAATGGTTGTCATCCACATATGCGAGACACATCAACCGGCCGATACATGTCGGCGGTGGACCACATCGCGGGAAATAGGTTGTCGAGCGCCCTAACCCAATGGACAACACAACAACCGTTTGGTTGAATTTCTATGCAATGAGGAAACCCATATCCGGCATGGTCATCCATTTATCTCGTGGTGCATTGCCAATACCGGCGTAGGATAGAGCGTCTGAGACCTCTTTATACCGTCTATCATCATTAATCATCCTCCGATAGCGGGCATTTTCTACACAGACAAGCTCTTTGTAAAGGTTGTACCGGATTAATTGGTGATCATCACTAGTCAAGTTACGTAGGACCTCAACTGCTCAGAACCCACAATGGCCATCACCAGGTACATCTATAACCTTTTCAATAAAGTCATGCATCCAAATTGGGATTTGGTCTTTGTGTGGTATGTCAACTTTAACGGGTGTTAGCATCTTCAAATTTTTTAGAGTTGGCTTCGAAGGAGTAAGAGACATGTTGCTTTTCCGTGCACTCTTTCTACTCGTCCCTGTTGATCTTGTCTGTGAACCATGTGTCTCTTGCTCCTGGGAGTCAACAATCTCCCATAGCGAAGGGGACCGCCTTGTCGATCGAATGCTTTGCTTATCTTTCTTAGGAGCTCCTTTGGTGGTGACCTTATTTGGCAGTGGACGCATAGAGGTGGTCTCCGGTAAATTAAATTGTCGAAATTGTTCCTTCATATGAAACTTCATGTTGTAATCGGCGTCCTTGAACCGAGCCTGCAATGTGTAAAACAATTGTCATTTTGGTTGTTGCTGAAAAATAGACAGAAACATGCATTCTGGCCTGTGCACTAATAAGGTCCAGATTTCAAATTCCGGAACCCATATGCAAATCCGGAATATAAAATCAGGAACTTCCCGATACACCCTTTGCATGAGCCTTAAATGCACTTGCATGGGGGGTAAATGTTACCTTTCAGATTATATAATCCGGAATTCAACAATATGGTCCGGATTATATAATCTGGAATGCACCAGTACAGGAAATTAAAACAGGGCAGAAGCTAAAGTAACACAATTTTCTAAAAATATACCTGAAGAATATCCATGGCAATAGAGAGATGTCTGCTTTATGAAGTTTCGGGTCAACCTCGTACTCGAACCTCAACCTCTTCCAGTGAGTGTTAATTTCATCCAAACGGAGGGCGGTGTCGTTCTTGATCTTCAAACCAATCATACACACACACGGTAATATGTAAGTGATCAAACTCAAACAACCACATTTTGATTTATCCGTACCAATTTCAAGTGTTTTATTATACTCCACTACGAGATGATGCAAAGCTTCCCTTGAAATGTTCCGGATCAACCTAGACCATAACACCTTTCCGTTGAACCTATGTTCAAGCATTATTATGCTCGTCTGAAACGAAGCATGTATTGCGGTATGTTGCAACTCTAGCATGTCATGAACGGATTGCCAATTTGTACTCAAATCACCCATACTACTACTCAGATACTTTTTCAACTGAGCATGTGCAGATTCAGCTCTGTTTGTTGTAGTATTCCCCATATGAAGGTTTTTGTCAACCCAAAACCTCACAAACTTCTCCTTAAATGGATCCAAAATTGTCTTTTCAACATAATCCAAAAACTTAGGAAATTTTGCATATACAACTTTGAACCGGGTCCAATTATCAATATATGCTTCCTCTGTTTCGGAATCCACAATATCCAACCATACAGCCATCACAGTCTTCACCACTGAAGCAGGCTTGATCGTTTCCCATTCTTGCCTTTGAGATCTTTCACTTTGCAATCCAATTTACACTTTGCTCTCACATTTTGTCCAATGTGATATGAGCACAACAAAGTAGTAGCTTTAGGGAAAACCTTTTCCACAGCATTGATCAAAGCATTGTCCTGATCAGTGACAACTACTTTGGGATAGAGATCTTTGGAGTGCAACATCTCACGACACCTCTCAAGAGCCCAACAAACGTTGTCTTGCCTCTTAGACATCATATAAGCAAAAGCAATAGAGAATGTTTTCATGGTAGAGGTGTTACCGACAAACTCAAGCAATCGGAGACGATATTTGTTGGTCTTTTAGGTGGAATCCAACACAAGCACAGTGGAGAACGTGTTAAACAACTTGATAGAATTTGGATGTGCCCAAAAAACATCACTAACATCATCAGAATCACGATACTTTCTACAATGATACACGTAACCATTATCAACCAAAGACTTCAAGAGATGTTGCATGTCATTCCTCGTACCACTAATGGACCGCCTATACCTGTGACATGCATTATAAACGTGTTTGATAGTAGTTGAAGTGGTAGGGTTCCTCTTCCGTAAGTTGGTAAGCATTTGCCTCGGAGGAATGTTTGAATCCACCATCTCTTGAAGGTGAACACGTTCATTTGGGTTTAGACAACCGGCGATTTTATGACCCTTCAAAACATTTGTCATTTCATGGTTGTGTTTACCATCACCAACTTTAAGGCTCCAATCACCACCAGTCAACAAGTAACCTCTCAGCCAAAACGGACACTCGCATTTAACAGAACAAAGTATCTCGCGTTGACTCTTTCTCTTGTACTCGGTGTATAAACCTCCCCTTTCACATATCAAAGTAACAAATGCGCTTCTTCCATTGCCACCGTTATCGGATTTACCAATAATAGTGGAAAAACCGAGCTTCCTAGCTTTCTCTCGAACCCACTCCAACAAATCATTATGTGTTGCAAACTTGTGTGTAGTAGTAAAATGTTCTCGATGATCAATACAAACAACAACAACTGGAGGTGGTACAACAAGACGAATAGGAGGAGGAGCATCGTCTACTTTTGCATCGCCTAAAGAAATTTCAAGTTTCGGTGGTGGAGGTGGGAGATTCTCGGATTTGGCAATTCCGGAACCATGCACATCTTCAAGTAAAAGAAGCGGCAACACAATAGGAGGTTCAATCTCAGGTGGATCATCATTTGGGGCATCAACTGGAACAACCATATCTGAAAACAGTGCCAGACGTAGTCAGAAAATGAACACAGTTTCTCTACTGGTGTAATCCGGAATTCGAAATTTGGACCGCATGAATGCAGTCTGGATTTAATATTCCATAACGATGCAGTGCATATCATATGACGTGATCAAAAGAAAATCGCCTAAAAAACGAATGGGGGAAGGTTTATATACACATTACCTTTGCATTCTGTTGAAACATGTGTGGAAATTGATTAAAAAGATTATAAACACAAATTCTCATGTTGGGTAGAACTAGTGTTGTGTGAATTGAAAAAAGTGGAAGTCTCACATCAGATGGAACATACACATTAGTAGTGAGTATATAGTGGGGGTGTACCTCTAATTATTGGGGGTACATAGTTATGCGAACGAAGTAAGCACTAGAGAAAAAATATATATTGATATATATTTTATTATTTGGAAATGATAAATTAAATAATTGATTTAATCATTATTAGAAAGTGTTTTCTTAGTCCCCAAGTTTTGCTAAAATATTTTGGAACGCAATCTAGAATATTTTGGAACATAATCTGAAATATTTGGGTAGACAATCTAATATATTTTAGTGCATGATCTGAAATATATTTTGATACTCAATAATATATTTATGTATTGAATAATATATTTTTGTACTCAATATGATATATTTTGAGACTCAATTTGAGATATTTTTGTACTATATCTAATATGAGAATTACTTGCTCCCAAAGTTTCTCACTTATTAGTTGTGAACTTTCTCTATAAATAGAGAGATCACACAGTGCATTCTATACACCGAAATTCACAGTTGATGCTTCCTGTGTTTTTCCTCTCTTCTCTCTCCTTCGACTTGTGTTGACAAGTCCTTCTCCTTTTTCTACTCCTTTCTGTCCCTTCGGAATTAAGAGTGTTCTTAAGACCATATAGTCTCTTGTCAGTATATTGTCCCTTCGGAATCAAGAATGGTCTTAAGAGCATAGTCCCTTCGATAATTCATTCCCTTTGGAATAAATAATATTTTAAGATCATAATCCATTTTTGGTATAATAAGAATGATCTTAAACATATATATTCTTACTTCAATTCATGAAGAAGTTAGATGTTAGAATGGTCGTAGCACCATATTTGAGTGGTTGAAATACCATATTGATATTTGGAGAAGTGAGATGTTAGAAGGATGGTAACACCATATTTGAATGGTCTCAACACCATAATAGAGTGGTCACATCACCATATTGGTTTCAGTATTAAAAGAGTGGTCTTAGTACCATATTGAAGGTGTAATTCTCGAACAGTTTTCTACAGTGCAGTAGTTAACCACAAAGTTGTAGTTGGGCTTGTTTTATCCTGGAGGCGGCGTGGTTGATAGTCTGCCTTGCACAATTTTGGGCAATGCCACGAAACGTCTTAAAGAGAGCGACCTAGTCGTGACTCAATCTAGTAACAACTTCGGTAGAAAATAGAATTTGGAAAACCAAAATACAACAGTTTGGGAATCCAAAAACAACACATTAAAACGAAACGTTTTTGCCCTAAATGGTGTGTTTTTAGAGGTGTAGGGAGTGTTTGTGATAAAGGGGTTGTGCTTCAGCTAGGTTCTGGAGAATTATATATAACCTAGCTGTCCGGATTTCATTTTTCGGGAAAAACGACTATTTTTCCTGCTCATTTCAAATACATGGTGTTCGTAATTGGTATTTCAGAATGTAACCATTGTGTCCGGATTAAGTTTTCTGAGTAGTTTTTCACCCTGATCAAGTCAAAGTTTCACAAGTGACATAAAGCAAGGTGATTTTCTAATCATTTCGGATTATACAATCCGAATGGTGTCCGGATTAGATTTTATAATCTGAACAAAGAGTATTTTTGTCAAAATCACAGAGTACAGGAGAAGGCAAGAGGGTGAGAAAAGTAGGTGAAAAAAGTAAGTCTCTAATAAGTTAATTTTAAAAGACCATAAGATTGAAAAACGTTCCCAAATTGTATAACATTATGTATTATGTATATGAACCGCCTCCATTATACATATAACCGTTAATTCATTCATCGTTGGTGTAAAACTTAATTATTCACACCTAGAACTTGACATATAAGAAAAAAGTTCAAATTAAAAGTACAGAATGTATAATTATGTTTATTGAATATTACAGCAAAATATAAACAGTATATTAATTGTAGTAAGATAAAGAATCAAATTTTGCACAAAAGAACTTCGAATTTTATTTTGGTATAAAAAGAACTTCGAATTTGCACCAAAGATAAAGAAACAAATCAAATTGCCTAAACTTAAGTAATTACTTGTGAAATATAAACATCGTATGATAAAGAAAATACTTTTATTTTTTAAAAGAACTAAAGAAAATACATAGAAGCAAAATTTATGTTAGTTTCATCGTCACTATTAAAGAAAATTCATAAAAAAAAATAGATGTTAACCGGTACTCCGGGGCAATGGTTAAGAAGTCAAATAATAATATTTGTATTAAATGTTTAAAAAAAATCATAAAAAAATTAGGGTCATGCTAACCGGTGCCCTGGGGCACTGGTTAAGAAGTCAAATATAGTAATATTTGAATTAAATGCTTAAAAAAAATTAGGGATGCTAACTGGTGCCCCCAGGGCACTGGTTAAGAAGTCAAATATAGTAATATTTGTATTTAATACTTAAATAATGATAAAAAAAGGTAATATTTGCATTCAAAGTTGTATAATTAATGCATTTAATGCTTCATTTTTAGCATAAAATTTTCTCTTTTCGCTTCCTTAACTGGGACACTTATTAGCATTACCCAAAAAATATGTCCCTGGTCTATAGTCTTGTCATCTTTAGTAAATTTGTCAACTTTTTCTTTGAAATGATGATATCTTCCCCCAGAATTATTAATTATTAATTCTTGATTAAATGGTGGAGTCTTTATTTACCCAGCCTATCAGATGATTTTTTTGCAAATAAAAAAAAAAGCTTGAAAATGAAAAACGTAAAAAAATATATACATGTGGCTGCTGGGATTCGAGCCCAGGTCTCCACGGCCACAACGTGGAATTCTTACCACTAAACTACAGCCACAAGATGTGAAAACTTTGGGCGAGTTATATTACTTATCTCTTTGTGATTGCTATAGCGTTGTAACAAATTTAATATTCTCTTAGCTCAGATTCCCAGCTATTTATATTATGTAACAAATTTAATATATTTTGAAGGATAACCAATTTAATTTTAAAAACCAAGTTAAAATTTTGTTGATAAAAAAGATTGACATGCTTTGTTGATTGTTTTGCAATCTACAAATCTTAATTCAACTGACAAAAATGTTAAAATTGTTAAGCCGGTTCTTGTATTGAATTTTCGATGATTATTGTCATTTTGTCTATCTATCATAAAATTAATTAGCATGCTTGACATATATAACCCCGTTATGTTACAATTTGAATAATTTTCAAGAATTTATTTAGTTTAATTGAATAATTTTTAAAGATATTATTTAATTTTGTAAAAAAAAGAGAGATTATTTAATTTTTAAAAAGGTAATTATTTTCATTATTTCTTATATATTTTAACCGTCCCGAAATATAGGACCTTTTTTTACAAATTGTTGTTCTCATTTATAAGACCTGCATTAATATATTTTTAGCACATTACCCCCTATTTAATTTTCTTACCCAAACTATTTCTTGAAAGGAATTTTTTTCTCTCACAAAATGTAAGGATATTTTGGATAAATTACAGCTTTAATGCTTTTTTCTTAACTAAGTCAACTTATTTTCCTAGTGTGAGTGACTTTGTTAAGAAGCTCATATATCTTAGAATTGAAGGAGTATATCTTTAAGAACAAAATATATAATAATTTTTATAATTAGAATAAAAAAGAGAAATGGTGTCTTCTCAAATTAATAATAGACCTAAGACTTTTATATTATTCAATCATTGAAAATATCCTACTAATAATTTTCAATCATTCCTTCAGCTGGTATGGCTTCTCTGTGTCTGGATGGTGTGAAATGCTCGTAATAATAGAATATTTAATAACATCCATACCATCATAGAACAAATATTAGAAATGGTTAAATTTCACTTGTTGTGGTGGCTTAAGGCTAATAATGCCAATTTTGTGCACGGCACGCAGATGTGGTGGTTGAACCCTTTGTTATGATTAAGTATCGACTGACTGTAGACTTGTAAATACTGTATGACTGTTACTCTTTAGGGGTGACCCTTTGGTACATCTTGTACTGAAGTGGATGCACCGCCAGTGTTAATATATTCCATTTTTATGTCTTCAACAAAATTTGCAAGCACCAGTTAAATCATTAAAATTACACTGATCAACATATTTATTTTGGAGCACTCTACTTCTTTATCATTTCACTCCGTTAAAAGTTGTATCACCTCAACAATCAAGTCAACCTTATAACTCCTAAAGATTAACATACAAGGATTAGCTTCTACATCTACCATACACCACAACAAGGAACCATTCACTTTACAAACCCAAAAAAAAAATCATAAGAAAAAGTTTAGAAAGAATAAAAAGAAAGTGTGGTGTAGGAAAAACCAATGAGAAATACACTAGAGAGGAATACAAAAGGGATACAAAGAAGGCAAACATGGTGATTAATCAACCCTTTCAAACATGAGCACTCAAGCCTTCATTTGACATGCTACCAGTGAACCGATTCTGAAAAAAGGAAGTACCATCTCCTCTCTGCCAGCACAGTGCGATGACTGGTGATAGAGTAAGGATGCTATGTTTAGCTGCTCAATGTAAGGATATAGCAGAAGATAATCTATAAAACTTGTGGTTTAAGCCATCTGTCACTTGAAATGATCTTGCCGAATAATTGCTATTAAATTAAAGGGTGACACATCCTCCTCTTTCTGTTTCCAGGATTCATTGTTGCCTTGGAAATACCATGATACTCTTGGAGACAATGGTGTATATAAATCTGTATGAGGAGAATATATAATCAAATTATGTAATCACTTTTAGAAAACAGCATCAGTTATCAGCAAATGATTTCCATTTTCCAGTATCATTAGTTTCTCCTTAATGTTGATTATATATATGACCCTCACCTAAATAATAGGACAAGATGTACAGTATATTGACTATAGAAAACTCACGAATCTCTCTGCAAGATGTCCAGTTCTCAATTGAAAAGCATCTTAAGAAAAAAGTACTTATCCACATACAAATATTTCAGAAATGAACATTCACTTAGCAGTGTTAAACAGAGAGGGCTTGCTCAACCATAAGATTATTATTTTATTTTTTTGAAAACTCGGTATCCGATCCAAGGACCGACTAATCCGAGGGGACCAATCCCACCGCCCACTTGCGGGGCCCCATTTAAAGCCAGAGCAAGCTCTGTATGGACTTAGCCTACCGAAATTGGCACCAGAGGGAATCGAACCTGAAACCTTTGGAGGAACAAACTCCAAGATCCCAAGCCAACCACTAGGCCAAACCCCAAATGGGTTCTCAAGCATAAGATATTAATAATAAATTTCCTTTTTTTTTGGTAATATTGTAAACATACCGCATTTGATAAAGACCTATACAAGCAAAACTTAAGTTTTATGATAGATGGGTAAGACACAGCAAAAGAGACTAGAAGAAAACTTAAGAAGTTATTCATAGAGTAATGAGTAACACCGTTCACATACTATACTACAGCTACTTTCTGATTCTACTTGCAGAAACGGTCTCCCCCTTCATGAAAGTAAATGAAAGTAAAGCTACAAACAACTAACCTTCCTCCTAGTTTAAAGATTTTCACAGCAATAATGAGACTATACTATTATGAGTATGTAGTTCATGAAATTCTTTGGTAAGTTTATTTGGGGACTGGAGGAATCTCAATATTTTCAAAGAATTTTTGTGCCTTACATTTATTATAAAATATTTTTGTATTTTTTGGCTTATCTTTGGTGTTCAGCTCATGGTAATTTCAGAGGAATTTCTATTACTGATATCCAACGAAACTTAACTGCTTAATTGCATTTCAATTTCTAATCCACTATTGTTGGATATACTATGACTGTTTTTCTATGTAGGAGGCTTCCCTCCCACCATCTACCTAGTTTTTCTTTCCTTCTCTCTTTCTATGGATATGTTCTTCAATTCTTCTTTAAGCAAAAAAATAAAATACATTGACTTGTCCTAATCTTATTAAAACTTACAGGATATAAGAAAATGCATTGACTTGTTCATAATATAGATTACTTCTAATTTCAACTTTTACAAGTACGTGGAACAGAAAAAGTACTATTCATGGAGGTCGGTTAAATATATAAACAATAGAACTTGTTTGAATGAGTTTCTAAACCTCATGGGAGATTTGTGTAATTTACTATTTAGATATTAAAAAATAAATAAATTACTCTTTAGATTTTATATTGGACTAAACTCATCCTTACGAACCCAGCTTGTTAAGTCAGGGATGGCAATGCTTTATAAACATTACACATACCATATCCATAGGTAATGTGAGACTAAATTCACCCTTTCACACAATGAAGGTGTTGGAGATGCAATGATGACAACCCAAATGCTGCAATTAGACGGACCACAATGAAAGCGGAATTTCCAAAACAAAACAAAAAACGTGTGTTTATGCCCAAGCCCAATGAGCCTGAAGCATGGACGACGAGAGAAGGCAACGATAGATTAGGGCAAGCCAAAGAAAGTGAGAAAATAAAAAATAAAATAAAAAATGTGGCTGCTGGGATTCGAGCCCAGGTCTCCACGGCCACAACGTGGAATTCTTACCACTAAACTACAGCCACATGATTTGATAAATGTATGCAAGTTAAATTAGTTATCACAAATTTTGATGATACAAAAACAAAAATGTCCTGCTTGCGTCAGAAGATCCTCTAAAATGAGATCAGATTCCCTAAGTTTATTTAATTTAAAATAAATTTAATTTTAAAAACTAAGTTAAATAGTTTTTAGATAACAAAAAAAAACATGTTTTGTTGACTGTTGTAGTCTAAATGAACATGCTTGACATACTCCCGTCCAAATGAAATATAAGCAAAAGTGGTAGTTGAAAGATCAATGCATGCGGAGAAATGAAATATAAGCAAAAGTGGTAGTTGAAAGATCAATGTATGCGGGTAAAAATTTAGTCTACATGCATCAACTTTTCAATTACCCTTTTTGTTTATATTTTATTCTTGGGAGTATAATATAACGAAGTGCATTACAATTTGAATAATTTTTCAAGACTATTTAGTTCCCTTAAAAGAATAGTATATTTAATTTTTTTGAATAATGTGTTAAGAGTATATTTGTTTTGTGACAAAAAAGTTTGTTTGATTTTTAAAAGGGTAATTATTTCCAGAGTTTAATAAGTATGTTCTGTCAGTGTATAATTATTGTACACATGCATCTAATGATTTGTTGTCACGTCAATTAATGAAATGACAACTCATGTGTTTTCATATTCATTAATTGGTGTGGCACTACATCATTGGATACATGTGTAATAATCGTACACTTTTGTCGGGAGGTAAGTAAAGTTGACCAAGAATTTCACCCAGGAATCGAACTCAAGTTCTCCTGAACAATTCGTCATTTGGTAGACCTCATTCACCATTTGAGCTCAATTGGAGTATATCTTTAAATAAGAAGATAAGATAACGTAAAATCAATTTTTATATTAGAAGAAAAGAACTAAATTGTTGCTTCCTCAAATTAATAGACCTCAGGACTTTTATGTTGCCCCCTACCAATGATTTCCAAGTAGCAGTTAAATCATTAAAATTACATTGATCAACATATCTTTCTTATCATCCCACTTGATACTAGTTATGGAGTAGCATTTTTTTATTTTTTGGCATATAGTTCCACATGTCCCTTTTTTTGGCTTATCTTTTGTGTTGAACTCAATGTAATTTCAGGGGAATTTCTTTTTTTTTTGGCTCATGCGTAGAGGCATGCGCACTGGCCAAGCGTTGTTCCCCCTGGGAATCGAACCCGGTATTCCCCGGGTACGTCCTTGGAAGGAGCTCCTTGCCACTGGAGCCCAAGCAACTTGGTTATTTCAGGGGAATTTCTATTACTGATATAGAAGGGAACTTGACTGCTTAATTGCATTTCTCAGCCACTATAGTTGGATATACTCGGAATGTTTTTCTATGTAGGAGGCTTCCCACCCTCTACCTAGTTTTAATTTCCTTCTCTCTTTCTAATGATATATATTATTCAAATCTTCTTTGACCAGAAAGGGAAAATTTATTGACTTGTCCTAAGCTTCGTAAAACTTACAGGCTATAGAAAAACCCCATCCAGTTCCAGATAGACTTGTCCTAACCTTTTCTGATATCCAGATATGTTGAAAATAAAGCATAATTCTGCAGCAATTATTTCCCATTATCTAAATTTTTAACCTTTGGAGTAAGCATGCTATATTAGAGATCAAGCAGGCTCAAAATAATTATAAGGAGATAGCACCTCCTTTGGAATAACAAAGCATAATTTCGCAGCAATTCTTTCCCTTTATTGGCACATATAATTATAAGGAGCTTATATATTATCCAAGTTTTCACAATACATTTCAGTGCTTGAGGTATTACCTGGATTGACGGGAGGGTCTGGCTCTCTTGTACCATGCAATAGAAATGTTCCAGATAAAATAGTTATGAAACCACATAGCTCTGACACAATACTGCCTATACTTTGACCAGAATAGTCCTACAGACAGGAGTTAAAAAATAATTAAACCATAAAATCTCTCCTTTGATGAACAAATTTTCATATTATGATTATGTAAAACACCAACCTTAAACATAATTGCACTGGCTAATATTGTAAAAGCTGTGAACAATGCATAATAGATTGGAGAAACAACTGCTGTGTTAAAGTTATCCAATGCCTGCAACCGTGCAAGAGTTGATCACGACAGAAACTATATTGAAGATCAAATAACATGAAAATCATGAAAAATAAAAATATGGAAACAAAATCTAGTAAATCAATCAAGGAAGTGGCTTCAGCTCATATAGCTTTCAAACAGTTATAATTTGATATGCAGATTTATTAAGAACAAAACTTCAATGGACATATGTTGTGAAAAGAATTGGAATGAAAACGAAATACAGGCATGATAATATAGTTATTAGTTAGTAACCAAAAAAGAAAATGGACATGAAAAATGATTTCCAGTATAATACATAATTGGATGATATACAGAATAAGAAATCACCACAAAAGCTGGATCGTTTTCTATAACGGAAAGATAAAACAAAAATGTTATTCCAAATGGTCCTGAATAGCAAACAGAAAGATTTTATTCATACTCAACCGCCGAGTGAAAAAATAAATGTTTCTTTTGCAGTCTTAAGTACAGTATTGACTATTTAATAATAGTTCTGTTCCAAACTGAGGAATAATATACCACAATCAGCATAGTTTCTATAATTGATTAGAAAGAAACTATATATTTGGCCCATGAAATGAGTAAACTACACTATTGATTACTGAGACTCGAAAAGGGGAAGAAAAATAAGAAAGAAGAGGACAAACTTGATTTAGGGTTTTCTATATTGATTATTATTATTATGAAAATAAATTTAATCAATCTAGACAGTCACGGTATGATGTACCGGTACCTATCCTTTACAATCAGTCCACTTTCTTATGGTAAAATTGCAAACAACAGCGAAGGAGTAGATAACTAAAGCTCACTTAAAAAAAGTTGTTGTACTGGTCCTAGAAATCAGTAAATTCTTGGTTAGAGGATTAGATAGTATACAATATTTAATCAATGCATCATAGCAAAGAAACCAGTAAGAATGAATATTTTCCACATCAAGATTTCATAAGCAGTCTGCATACATGAATGCGTATATCTTCCCTTAATGACGAAATTAAAATAATAGTTTTAAACAATAATGCTGGGTTCACATAGTTTTCAGTAATTAGAAGTTTCACCACAGCCAGAACAAAACTGTAAAATTCAATGCTAAAATTGTTATGTTGACAATAAAATAATTGATACTGACCATATTAAGGTAATTGAGTTGGATAATGATACATGTAATAGCAACCATTGTAAAAACCCATGTCTGAAAATAGAAAATCTGGTTTGCACCTTCTAATGTAAGTTTGATTGCAATGCCAATCGCTTTCACACTCATAACCTGAGAAATAAAGGGAAGTTTTATTGGAAACACAAAACAACTGGTTGGGTTTGGTATATAATTTAGTCGACTATTAGATGGTAGAGCATACAAGAATATTGAAACAATGATAACTAGGTAGAATTACTTACAGTCAAAGACCCGACTATAGAGCAAATTCCAATATAAACCAAAATATTAGATTGACCATAGCGAGGAGCGCAATACAAAACCAAGAACAATGTTATGGCAATAGCAGAGGTCGTGTACATGAGAAATGCTGTAGGCCAAAAAGGAAAGCAATAATCAGGAAAATTACATGAATCATATAGACTCTCTTGCGGGCATTATGGCACAATAGAAGAATACCAGGTTGAATGGCCAATTTCCATATCTGTTGTACAGAACTAAGCGACATCTCTTGCGGCGCATGCAGTACAATAATAGTTGATCCTAGAATGCATATAAGACACCCCAGCATGCCCATTTTCTGTAGCTTTTCCTTCAAGAGGAAATGTGCCAAGACAGCACTGGCCAATTCCACAGAAATTGTTAGCTCAGTGAGTGATTAAAAAAGCTAATTCGGTCAAAAGATACACACAAGCGTCAGTGTAAAATGTAAACTAGTTTTACACTGACATTTTACACTAACATCCAATAAAATCATTCCACAGGAAATAGAGATGATGTTAGTGTAAAAGTAATTTACACTCATAGAAATAGAAATGAAAGTTTACCTAACAATAATACTCAAAGCACCTAATGGAGTGACAAGCACAGCAGGGGCGTACATGTATGCTACAAAATTAGCTATCTCTCCAACAATCACTGTAACAAAATCAATTCCCAAGTAAATAATTGAAAGAAACAAAAAAGGTTGAAAATTGAAAAGACAAGTAGATAGTACATACTAGTAACCATTCCGACCCACCAAAGAGGTTGAAGCAAATAGCCATAGCCACCAACACCTGAAATATTGAAAATTTTAAAATATAGAATTATTAGAAGTAAGAAAAAAAGGGAAAAAAGGTAGTTAGTTACTGGCAGAAGGGCCGTTGACTCTAGCAAGTTGAAGACCCTTTTTCTTGATGATGAAACTGGAGCCAATGAAAGCACTAGAAATGAGTGCTAAGACAAAACCAGTCGAATTGGTGGAGCTCATGTCCTCAAACAAGGATGATTGAAGTCATGAGAGAGAAGTTGAAATGGAACCCTAGATTATGATTATGATTATGTACGGATGGAAGAAGCAGAACAAACACAAGGTCTTCTTCTAATGATGATGATGAACACAACAACTAACTGTAAGCTTCTATTTTTATTTTTATTTTTATTGTTACCTTTTTTGTTGTTTGGTGTTAAACTTGATAAATAGTGTTTGGTCAGACATACAAAAATATGTATTTTTTTAATAATAAAGAGGAAATTGATAAAAAAGATGATTGAATATTTTAAGAATAATCTTTTTATATATATGTGTTCAAAAATTATAGATTTGATCTTGTGACATGGAAGAATACCGGATTAAACTTTGGCGCTTTAGTAACCAAAAAAAAAACCTTTAACGCTTTTGTCTATCTGTCTTGTCTGTATGTGTCTACGTGGTTTTGTGTGTGCGTGTGCTAATTATTTCAGACCGGCGGCCGGGCGTTCCCATTTTCGTGCTACACTGTACTTACCATTTTAGCTTTTCAGAAAAAGTGATTATCATACTTGCTAATTTAATTAAAGATCAAAAGTATAAACTGTTTTGTTTTGTTTTTGTTTACCAAAATCTTGTAAATCACATTTATTTATTTATTTTTGTCGTGACTAGAGCTCACATAATTAAATTGTGGAGAAATGGAGTGTTCAGGTTCGAACCCTAACCTCTGAATATAATATGCAATATCCCTACCTACCAACTGAGTTAAACCCACGGGATTGAGGTAGCGTTTAAGTCCCTCATCACATAAGAGAGTTCTTTTTAACAATGAGATTGACCCAATGGATTGGATCCGCTCCACCTCAGCAAGAGAGCACATGCAGCTCTCCACACTCAACCAAAACATATCATACACCCTCTGCATGTGATTTTCCATTAGTTTACAATTCTCTTCCCTCTCTATCAGTATCACTCACCTCTCTTCTTCCCATTTCACAACTCAATGGCTGACTTCACCGCGCTGCCGCTGTCAGTTCGCCGCGCCGTCTAAGATTCTCCACCATTCCGCCGCCGTCAGTTCACGGTTTAAAAAAATCCTGAAGTAATTAACTTCTAAATTGATTCAGTTTTACCCATAACTCATTTTTTGTTTTACCATTTGAGTGAGATTTCTGGTGTGAATAATTGTTTTTCAAATTGATATGGGATTTTGTTATTGAACGTTCAATCGAAACTCATGAAATTATTGTGTAAAACGTTGATACTCATATGTTTAATAGCTTTTTTTCTTGCAAGAACCTTAAAAAAATTATCTGCGATTGGTTTGTGGATTTGAAAAAGAAGTATGTGCTTTCTACTTCCCTTTCAGTTCCGATCAAAACCACGTAGAAAAAAGTTGAATTTCATTTCGTAACAAGGGAGATCTGGTCGGGTCAAATCGCGGGTCAAAACGACCCGTTTTACTGTTGACGGGCGAAGAAGAAAAGATGAGTAAAACAAAAAAAAATAAAAAGATAGGCAAGGCATGAGTCGAACCAGCGACCTCTCACACACAGACAATGCACTATATCACCAACAGCACTACGGATACTATTGTGTCATCCTAGGATTATTATTTTGTGTAATTTCTATTACCAGTTTTGAATTTGATCATTTAATTCATTTTGTTATGGGTTTTTATCCATACCAAGTCTTAAATAGACACAAGCCTAAATAAATTTTATACAACCACACTTATATAAATGATAAATTTTATGGTTAAATATGTTTTTGATCCCTATAAATATATCAATTTTTCGTTTTATTCTCTAAAAATTTTGTTTTTGAATCACTACTTTTGGTTTATATGAAACAAAGAAGGTGATAACATTAGTAAAAGAATTTGTTTATATGAAATAAGAAAAAGTAAAATGAATAAAATAACATTGGATTAGACAACTCAAAATTATAGCCTTTGAAGACGAAGGTTGGTTCCTTGAACAAATCTGCAGCAAAACATTTCTAATGATGTAGGTTGAAGTGTCTTGTATAGCATTATAACCCTAAGTTTATTACATTATAAAATATACTTAAACAACTCAAATTGTACTGATATTGTCTTATGGAGAGATGTTTCATGGTGAATGGAGAGGAACTGTGAGTTTCTTATATTTTTGAACATAATCAAATGTATTATTCTCATCAAAGAATATGTTATACACCTTTGTTTTATTCTTCTTTTTGGTTTGAAGTGAAATGTAAAGTGTTAAGATTTTTCTGCTACAATACATTTGCAGCCTATTGGAGAAAAATGGGATTATAGTTCACAATCAAAGGAGCAAATCCAAGCAAAAATTGTTGAACAGACAGATTGCTGCTATGAGAAGAGAAAAGGCTTTGGCTTATGCATCAACACATCAGGTACTAACATACCTCTTTTTATTATTTTTTAGTAATGTTGGATTTCAATACAAATGAGAAAGACAAGCTCTTTATTGAATTTAGTGAGATTTTGATATCCTTTATTGAAGCTCATGCACAAAATTGTCCATCTTGGTTTTCCTATAAAAATGATTCAAGTAGAGGGAAATTCAAATTAGATAACTTAATTTAAAAATCAAGTCTAAACAAAAGCATTGAATTTGGAATGTGACACATAGAGTGAAGGCCACACAGTCATTTTTATAAGAATACAACAGATGCATATTGTTCATGTTGGCAGGCTTAAGATTCGAGATTAAGGGATATGCACTGTCACTCAAAAATCATTCAAGTGTTCTTCTAACACTACTAACTTGCCTTTTTTGCTAGAAATGGCCTGAAGTATTGTATGATCTTCATCTCTACATTAGGGAATGAGTTTGACTGGCTTTTGATTTAGAGTAACTCTCCTTCAACATGTTTGCTTTTTGATACATTGTAATATGGGGTTTTGTAAGAATCTGTTGAACCTCTTGTTTGGACAATATCTCCGAGGTAATTTGACTCCTCCTGTCCGCATGCACACATACACACCAAATTCTTGTGTTTTGCAATGGAATTAATCATAATGCTGAAATGTGGCTCATTTGTATGTGTATACAAACCAAATGAATTTGAACTGAATTTTTGTGATGCTATCTGAAATTATCATTTGTTTCAATCAAAGGCCGATAGATTTGATTATTTTTTTCTTCAAGACCAACACCCCCTTCAAGATTTCGTGTTTGACTAGAGACTATATAAGTCTATGGTTTTGAAAAAGGTATGGATTTAACAATTTTGATAAATTTGTTATGGTGATAGCGTCTTTCAAGTTTCAAGTATGCTAAGGAGGTTCCATTTGGTTCACAAGAAGTATGAGTTTAATTAATTCATACTTTTAGAACTTGTTTTCTTCTGATGTGAAGTTGTTATTGTTGTAATGGTGTAAAATGAAGGATATGAACAAGATGGGAGAAAAGGGATGAAAAGGATATGAACAAGAATGAAGCAAAATATGGAAGAATGAGATCGAATATTTAGAAACTACTCTTTCTTTATGTACTAAATAAAAATGTGTAAATTGAATATCATGCAATCCTATGATAATTTAGAACATTCTGTTATTTTAAATTGAATTGATTTTCCGCATTTAGAAAAAAATTGAACAAAAAAGGTGCATGGTGTTTTTCTTAGGGAATGCGATAATTCATTTTATACTTGTTCTTTTTAATTAATTAAAACAATATATGTAAGTGCGTAGAACGAGCAGCAATTTTTTTTCTAATTGTTCTCAAAAAAAACTGCTCAAAACGACAAATGATATTAAACAAAATCATTCTGACCGTTGAATATGACTTAATCGAATTAAGAGTGATCTAGGAAGACGAATTTCAGCAATTAAAATCTTAGAGATAAGTCGATTTGGAACCTAGTTAACATGAAATTACACTCATTCGCTAGCTGAAATTACCTAAATGACAAACGGTATCAAACAGAATCATCCCTATTGTTGGATATGACTTAATTGAATTTAGAATAAATCGAAAACTTAAATTTTGACGAAGGGATCGTTTGTCGAATTGACTTAATGGAAAGCTTTTGATTGCCGAAATTCGAGATTGTAATTCGTCCTTAGTCCACTTAGGTCTTATTTAACAGTCGAATTAATTAATTATACATAAGAAAAATTCTTGGTTGGACACAACTCCAAATCAATAAATTTCAACACACAAAAATGATAAAACTTAAAAGAGAAATAATTTAGTCACATCACTTAATATAGTTTCTCTTCTAAATTTTTCAATCGTTTTTTTTTTATATAAATTTTATCTTTAATGTATGTGTGTTCATATAAATTTTATTTAGCTTTGTTTGTATGTTAGAGTTGCTCTACTCAAAAACCCAAAATTAAAATAAATTAATTATTTTAAAACAGTTATTAG
>Ga0315914_1000917_pt1 | contig 41397 bp, 16 predicted proteins | sample MpolenodulesMG_FD_203920 | JGI IMG/M metagenome (GOLD analysis project Ga0315914, IMG submission 203920) | Medicago polymorpha root nodule microbial communities from Los Angeles, California, United States - elongated nodules | ecosystem: Host-associated > Plants > Roots > Nodule | place: USA... | reverse complement strand
TCTATTTCGACAGACGTTGGATTTTCTTTTCGTCAATAAATTATGCCATCAAATTTATATGTCATGTTACCGTAACAGGGTTGATGTCATGGAAATTGTTTAATATTGTACATTAAAAACGTTTGCGCCAATTAATTTTATGAACTGAATCATACTATTTTTTCGATTAAAGTAAAGTTTTTACTTTCTTATTTCCGCTGTATTTGTTCTCTTATATGACCCGGGCGTCAGCACGGGTCAATGGTCTAGTTATTTGAAAATTTTGGCTAGGGAAACATGTTCCGTTAGGGTTTTCACCCTTGCATGAAGGCAACCTCCTCTTTTGATCGATCATATTGGCCATTTGCGCTTTATTCGTGACTTGTACCCTACTTGCATCTTCCAAAGAGGATATCCTGTTAACTTTTCTGGTAACAGTGGATGAAGTATGAATGAATTTTGTATTCAAATCTCCATCTTGATACCAACACGTATTCACTCGTTGCTCCCAATACAAATCCTCTTAGACTAAGAGATGTGACACTTTCCTGCGCAATGAATTACAATGACCAGCATCATTTCTACTACTATCCTAATTTAGCTCCTTACAACATTCCTCAATATATGTCTTCAACTGGTTAGAATGAGTTTTATTTCAATGTACCACCAAATCCTCGTCACATCCTTCCAACCAAGGGGTTATATCGCGATCAGGATTATCATGCCAATGTTGTTTCACTACCTCGTTCAAGTTAGGATCAACTCTCCATGCATTTTAGAACTTAAACTTGTGACAAGTCCTTCTAGACCGTGTGCAAAAAACACGATGAAGTATAATTGAATAATGATCTGAGGCGAGAGTAACCAAATTTTCTATTTGACCATTTAGGAACAATTGGTAATCTTCATTCGTCGTTGCTTGTCTAGTCGTTCATCAACAACTCTATTAGTGGCTAAACATTTGAACGATGTGAATTATAGCCTTCCAAATTAATATCAAGCAACCTAGCCTCCTAGAGAACTTTTTTGAATATGTTCATTAGCGATTGCGGTCTCTAGGTCCTGCCTTTCTCTACATGTGCATAATGTCATTAATTTAAAATCATCTATCATGCACCACGATAATGTAGTGTTTCACGACATATGCTTGATAAAATTCCAAGAGTCCCTTCGTTGTCTGCCTTTTAGGAACCCATAGTAACCTATGGGCTGCCACTTCCCTCGTAAATCATCATCAACCTTAACATTACTATGGTTTTAAGAAAAATGTAACGCTGAATAATTAAAAGAATTACGTCAAAATAAAGCAAGACCACCACTTATAACTTGTCTACGTACAACCAATCAATTATCAAAACCAAGCAAATACCAAAACTTCTCAATTTTTATTTTTTCAGGACTAATTTCACACTTAGAAAGAGGTCGGTTGATTTATCATATCGAATTACGAATTTTAAATTTAGAATTGTACTTGGCTTTCCCAAGCCTCAATAGTTCTAGCTAATCAGACTCATTTTCAGACGACAGTTGTTGTCATCACCATCCCTATTCACACTCATCATATTCAAACAACACAAAGTGACCAAAATGGAATAAACCACACAATATTGATGGAATAGACCAAACAATTAGAAAACCAAACTCTCACAAGCATCAACAAGAATGTCACTCAAAATTAGAGAAACATCCTTAAAATACTAGTAGAAGAAAACCTTATTTCCCTAAAGCCGATAACCCAAAAAAAATCTCATGGTTGTCTTGCTTAATTTCCAAAACTCCCCTAAGTTTTTTTAACAAATCAAAAAGACCTTTAAATAATGCCCCCTCTATCTCATGTTAATTGTTACTTTAACATTTTTTTCTTTCTATCTCAAAATAAATATCACTTTAGAATACCAATTCAATAATTATTATTTTCCATTAATTGAATTTTACCCCACTAAACTTCTTTAATAACTACAATTAATAAAAATGATTGGCGAATTAGTCACTTTAGTCCCTGAATGAGAAAAGATTAGCCACTTTAGTCCCTGAATGCAGAGAAATTGCAAAACAGTCCTTGAATGTAGACTCTGTTAGTCAATTTCAGGGACTAAAGTGACTAACGGAGTTGACATTCATGAACTAAATTGACTAACAGAGTCTGCATTCAGGGACTAAATTGACTAACAAAGTCTACATTCAGGAACTATTTTGCAATTTATCCTACATTCAGGGACTAAAATGATGCCTTCTTTCCTATTCAGGGACTAAAGTGATTAATCTCCCAAAAATGATTTTAGTTTTACCACTAAAATCAATTCAAGGACGTACCCGGGGAAAACCAGGTTCAATTTCCAAGAGGAACAACGCCTTATCAAATACGCATGTCTCTACGTACGAGCCAGATTATTCGCTCACCTTTGATGGGTCACAAAGTGCAAAAGTCAACAAAATAAAATAAATCAATTCAACTAATCATTTACTTAACCTCATCATACATTATAAAAAACGACTATTAAAATGAGACGGAGAAAATATTGAATAGGCTAGAAACCGTTATCTTGTGGTTGCCTCGTGTGTCACCACCTCCTATCTATATTTTATCCAAATCTCTTCATTTCTCACACTCTATGCGCTGACACAAACTCATGAACTCGTGTCTCCTCGTCACTGTCAAATTCGATTGTTGTGTTCGTGTTAATGGAGTTTACTGCTGAAGTTCGTTTTTTGCACCACCCTCATCACCTTTTTACACCCTTCTCTAATCCTTACACACTTTCACCAAAGAGGTTTGTTTTGTTTCTCTCATTCTCAATTCTTATTGCCATTTTTTCATCTGGGTTATTGTGCCATGAAAAAATGTATACCTAATTCATTGCTGGTGCCTTTTGTAGCTCTTGTTATTATCTGTGGCTATGATGTTTTTAACTTGTTAATTTAGAGGGAAAAATTGTTCCTTTTCACCATGTTGGTTTAGTTTAGGTTATGCTTTTTTGTTTTGATGAAAAGGGTTTTTTGAATTTTGTTCTTATTGTTGTTTGGTAGAGAGGGTGAAATTATGCTGTACTATGTTTCATGATATAGGCCCCGTTTGGTTTGAGCTTATGAAAAATAACTTATGTAAATAAATAAGCTTTTATTTTAATTTATAAACTCTCACTAACGAAAAATGTATCTTCATAAATGGGTTTTTCATAAACTATCTTAAAAACTTATAAATAGTACATAAAAACTTATTTATTTGCATAAGCTATTTTATATAAGCTCTAAAATAAGCTAATCCAAATGGGCCCATAGTGGTAGTAAGGGTTTGTAGTGTGGATTGTTGTATGATGAAGATTTGAAGGGATTTTGTTACGATTTTCAAGATTTTTGAGTTCAACCCTAGCGCACCGCGATCACTTAGTCGTCAAATATTTTTATTAACGTTGGCGTTAAAGTATGCAAAAATCTGTAATAGATAGATTTTAGGAGAAGTTTCGTGGTTTAGTTGATAGAAATTGAGTCTTGTAGCCAAATGATTAGCTTAACTAGTTATTTCATTCTATGAACAAAATCTAATCTAACCTAGCTGAAGCTTTTGGATTTTAAACACCTTCAGTTATTGTTTGTTCAATGTGAAATTCTTGAATTGATATATGAAACAAGGCAAGATTCTTGCTCACAGTCACCACTGCGAACACAAGTGTACACACTTATAATTGTTCACTAATTGTAGCAAATAGTAGTTAGTTGTTGTACTGATTAGTCGTTATTTTGACCCATTTGCTAGACGTGTAGTTTACATCATTCACAAAATATGTATTGATGGGATGATTGATGATAGGACATTGATTTTTATTATGATTTTATATTTGAAATATGATATGCACATTCTTTAGTGTTAATTGTTTCTCTCATTTTGTTTGTCTTGATTGCACTTATGTATTAAAATATTGTGACAGGCATATATTCCATCATGTACCACTACACGGAGAATATAGATTCATGTGCTGTCTGAAGAACCATAAATCAGTTAGAAGATTAGCTTCATTCAAAACAACGCAGAAAGGTAATTCAGACATCTTTTTGGAAGGTCTTGTTGGTTTATTTGTTTATGACTTCATTTTTTAGTTATACAGCTATCTCTTTTCTATACCCTAAATATTTCTTTTTAACTTGTTGTGCTGGATCCTTATCACAACTGAGTTGTTCAAGAATTAACATCCAAATATGCAACTTCCAGTTGTATTTCAGTAGAATCTGATTCGTGCTTGGTTTATCACATGAATAAAGGACCCAAACTCAGCAACTCAAGAGATGTATTATGTTCTTCGTGTAAAAGTTTTTTGTTCTTGTATGGATAAAATTACATTTGTATATCTTGTCCTCTGTAGTTAAAGAAAATTAAAGTATTACCCTGATGGATTAATAATTTAATAAGATTCCATGGATATATTCATAACAAGCAATGCAGCATGCCACTTGTTACTTCTTTCAACCTTTTTTAATGATTCGAACTGACATTATGAATTGTGAACAATTTCTTCATTTTTTAACTAAATGAAGCAGGAAATCAACTTATTTTAGTTAAATTCTATTGCACAGTTAAATGCTGCAACTAAAACTGTGACAACTTTCTTCATGGCGTTAGCTACATTAATCGTTATTTTTTTTTAAATTCTCTTCATTATTCTATATAAGGCAAGGTTACTTTTTAATTCTGCAATTTCATTCACTATCAAATAAGGTATCTTTTAGTAGAATGAGTTCTGTACGGGTGCAAGTTTTCCTTTTGGCATTAGGGTTCCTTATCATGCTTTCTTAATGTAATTTCCTCTCGTTTAGAATGAATGATGGATCTGGCCTGCCTTATTTATCAGGAAATTCAACCACCAGTGCTGATGATCTATGCAAGATTGTTTGGACTGTAGAAGCTGATTTAGAAGATGGTCATCTCCTGTACATAACTGGGGACCCTGCTGTGTTAGGCTGCTGGAAACCCAACATGGCTGTACTAATGTCTCCTACAGAGCACACCAATATTTGGAAAGCTGAATCTCAGGTAATATCACTGGGCCATTTGTATATTTATCTAGTTGTACAGAAAGAAAAGTTTAAATGAGATGTTTCAACATTGAGGCTAATGTTAGTATTCATCTTGCTACTGAGCTGAGTTCTGAATAGGTTTTTGTACACCAAGTGAAACATATAAAACAAACCTACAATACATTGTCAATGATATAAAGAAATCTCCGATGTTATAGAAGAGTTGTGCGTCTAAAGCTTTTTTTTTTCTCCGGAAGGAAATCCGCAACACAGTAGTATGTATTCTATGGTAAATGATAGGAGGCTTGTTGCTACAAAATTATGCATCCACCAAATCATAGTGCTCCTTTCATTAAAGTTTAGATTATTATATGAAGCTTCAATATTCTTGAAATACTGAATGAACGTCAAAATTCGTTGTTTTCAATAAAAGTGACTCGGTTGTTATTTACCTTGCAGATTGCTTTTGGCTTGAACTTTAAATATAACTATTTCATTAAGGAAAATTCAAGGTCCTCAAGTGACATTATTTGGAAGCCTGGACCAGCATTTTCTCTTTCAGTACCTCTTACCGTTCTAGAAGATAATGAAATTGTGGTGAGGGATTTATGGATTAGGTCCGATTTCCATATTTCTTCAGCTCACGCATGGAACCCCTGCATTGAGGAAACATATCTTCTAAAGCAACCCTCTATTTTTTTCCCAGTCAAAGGTATTATTTTATATTTTTACACCACTCCAGAAATATGTTTTCCTATGTTTCTGAACACTCAAACAGTGGTTTGACAGATGAACGAAGGAATATGAGTCTCCTTGAAAATGATTTCCTGAAGACCGAGACACTCAGTTTGGAAGATCAATTATTTTTTGACAATGAGGACATGGCAATTTTGAGTAATAAGGATTCACAACCTATTAACGTTCTTTCTGAGAATTACCAGCCTGTTGAGGAACCCTGGTTACTCCATTCACCGCGTTCGGTTATCTCTGAGGATAAAACAGAATCCAACGAAACTATTGACGTTGTGAAAGAGCAGGTTAAGTTGGTAGATTCAGAAGAGTTGTTACCTGAAGAGAGCAGTAATACAATTTTAAAAGACCCTGTTTCCACCATTATACTTATAAACTCATCCATATGTACCATGCAAAGAATTGCAGTACTGGAGGATGAAAAACTGGTTGAATTATTATTGGAACCAGTGAAGACTAATGTGCAAAGCGGTAGTGTATATGTGGGGGCAATCATAAAGCTTGTTCCTTCTATGGGAGGAGCTCTTGTTGATATTGGGAATTCTAGACCCTCTCTTATGGACATTAAGTCATACAAGGAACCATTTATATTCCCTCCATTTCGCCGAAGGACAGAGGAACAAGAAATTGATCGTAAGGGGAAAAATGATCACGTGTCTCGTGCTACTGACATTCCTGGTGGAATACGTGACATACGTTCTGAGGATGATTGTTTGAAATCTGTACACAATGACTATGATGAACATGAAACAGATGAGGATTTTTGTCATTCAGAAGTTCTTAAGGAAAATGTGAATGGTAGTGTGGTTGATGATGAAGTAGAAGCTGACTTTGAGGATGATGTCGAGGGAGCTGATGTTCATATAGAAGGAAAAATGAATAACGGTTCTCTTTCTTTAGGCATGAATGGGTCTATCAATTCTCATATTCAGCCAACAGAAGACACAAAGAGAGAAAAGGGACAAAATAAATGGACCCAAGTTCGTAACGGAACGAAAGTAGTTGTCCAAGTTGTTAAAGAGGGCCTTGGTACGAAGGGTCCCACCGTGACTGCTTTTCCTAGTCTAAGAAGTAGATTCTGGGTATGTACTATGTATGCCTGCAACCTGTGTAAAGTTTGATTGTGTATGTTCCTGTTCTTTCTCATAAATCATCTATATGGTGTTTCATCTAAATTAGATTTGCTGACCTGTAGGTTTTGTTTACACGTTGTGATAAAGTTGGAGTCTCCCAAAAGATTTGTGGTACCGAGCGTACAAGGTTGAAAGTTATAGCGAAGACATTGCAGCCAGAGGGTTTGGGCCTCACTGTAAGAACTGCTGCTGCTGGTCATTCTTTTGAGGAACTGCAGAAAGACTTGGAAGGTTTGCTTTCGACTTGGAAAAACATAATGGAACATGCAAAGTCTTCTGCTCTTGCTGCTGATGAAGGGGTGGAAGCAGCTGTTCCTGCTATTTTGCACAGACCGATGGGTCAAACTCTCTCAGTGGTCCAAGATTATTTCAATGAAAATGTTGGTTCTGTTATTAATTTTAGTTCACGCCAATGAACTCTAGGATGTTTAACTTAACAATATCTATTTAAATTCTAAAAGAAACCTATGTGATATAATATCTTCTGATTACAGTTTATAATGATATACTTCAGGTTAAGAAAATGGTGGTCGACTCGGCAAGGACATTTCACGAGGTATGTGTAACTTAATTGTAGAAGTCTAAGTTGAGATATTAAAACTGGAGAATTTTTGTTTCCATGTGTGAACAACATTGGCTTTTGTTCCCCTCATAGAGAGTTTAGCAAAAACAGTAAGGTATTTAATTTACTTTGACAAGTGGTATGTGAACCCAACTGTAGGATAGCCTGTCACACAACGGTTTACCACTTTCTGTTAGAAAATGCCACCCAAAGCCTGGAGAATCTTATCTTACACGCGTACAAGATTTCAACTTTATTCCTATGCTATTGCTGATATTTAGTTTTGTTGTAGCAATGTTTTTTCTTTAGAATTTGTGGTTGGGCCTAACACAACCCCACAAAACCGACTTGTGAGGACTGCACCCACTTATAAACACTTGTTCTGGCCATATCATTTCCAATTTGGGACTCTTAACACACACTCCTCACGCCCAGAACTGGACATCTGGAGTGTGACCCGATAGCGGAAACCTAATAGCATGTGGTCTATGGATCTTGGATAGGCTCTGATACCATCTTAGAATTTTATGGTTTGGGCCTAACACAGCCCTGCAAAACCGGCTTGTGAGGTGATGAATGCCCCCGCTTATAAACACATGCTCAGATCCTATACTTTAACAGTTTTAAAAATCGGACTGGAGATTGAACTGGTGAGACCTACAGATCATGATTCAATTATTTCAATCACAGTTGATCCGGATGGCAAATGAATGATTAAAAAAGTAAAAAAAAAAAAACTGTAAAAAAAACCCCCGGATGAACTAACTGTGTGGTTCAACCAGACTGTAGTATAAGCAGGGCCAACCAAAAAACTGGCTGGCTCCCGGCTGAACCGGCCAGTTCCGTCTGGTTTTTAAAACATTGATATGTATGAAAAATACTATATGAACTGTAATAATTATTTTTTTGCAACTACAAATATTAGATCAGTGACAAATTTAAAATTCAGTGTACAAACTGACATCACTTCTGTTTGATAATTTCAATATTTTTATTTAATTTTCAGGTGACCAATTACCTTCAGGACATTGCCCCTGATCTTTGTGATCGAGTTGAACTTTATAATAAAAAGGTTCCCCTATTCGATGAATACAACATTGAAGGAGAGCTTGACAATATCCTCAGCAAAAGGTAGATTTTGTTCTTAATCTTCCATCTCTTGCTTATATTGTGTATTATCCATGTCTCTATAGTAGTCTGTTTGCTGATATTCTTGTATAATATGTCTACTGATATCTTGCTTTATAGGAAACTTGATAGTAAAATTTGTTACATGCTAGTTTTTATTTATTTTTATTTTTATGTGGATCACTTTTTAGGGTTCCACTTGCTAATGGAGGTTCTCTAATCATCGAGCAAACTGAGGCGTTAGTTTCTATTGATGTAAATGGAGGACATGGGATGCTTGATCATGATACTGCCAAGGAGAAAGCTATTCTAGATGTCAATCTTGCAGCTGCAAAACAGGTTGGTTCATGTTGCAGTCTTTATTAATATAATATATTTGTTCATCACTTAGGCTTTAATAAATAAACTTGGCATTTTTTTTACTTATGCAGATAATTACTATTATATTTATTTTCATGAAAAACTGTTTATTCTTCATTATAATTTAAGAAATGCAATATTAAATTTGGAGTTAAAATTTAGTCTAGTATCAGCATAAATTTTATACACTGTCTAGTTTAAAGAAACTCTGTCAAAATAAGATATCTTACTTTCGACAACGCTCTTGAGTAATACGTAGTGTCAGTGTTCTATTGAAGTTAAGTATGTTTCATACTGACACCGAATATAACTTAAATCCTATTTGTATTACTCTGCTGGTTTAGAGTGATCAATGATGATTTCATTTTGGATTAAGTAGTTATAGTGTGAATGTGTTAATGCAGTTGGTCATCTAGGTTCCGGTAGCAGTTTATTGAAATTAAACAATATCTCATGAAAGGTTCTTTACTACATGCAATTGAATTTGTCTCATTTTTTGCTTGTAAAGAGATAATCTCAGGATTTTTAGGAGGGAATGTGTAGAAATTTGGGGCCTAACTCATCCTTACAAAACCGGCTTGTAAGGTGAGGAGTGCCTCCTCTTACTCTTATCAACAGTCCTATCTAACCGATGTGGGACGAAATCCACCCCCTCAAAGCCAACACGAGGCAACTCAAATGTCGCAATTAGGCGACTAAGGGCGGATCACAATAAAGGCGGATTTCCAACAGAATGTGAATTTCATCAATGCGCTGATCTATAAGGATCAATAAGCAAAAGATAGTTAAACAGGGTTCCTACTAGCAGATTAGAATAATACTAAAGTTAATGGGGCTTTGAAAGTGGGAACCATCCCATTAGGTAAGGGGCTTTGCAAGGGTACGTTTGTAGGAATTGGAAATTGTTAAGTGGTCTTTGGTCTCACTCACAAAAGGTAGCTCATGAGACACTCTCTCTGTTGATGCCAAGTCATTCATGAGATTTCATCTAACATCTTAGGTTTTAGGAGAGTTGATCATTGGCATGCTATTATAAGCCTTTGACCGAGTGATCAAGATTCAAGTCTGAATATCTCCATTCTTCTTAGATGAGGTTGAGTTTTGGTGTTCATAAAAATAGACCTGTCCCCAGTGTATTATCCATGCTTCAAGCCTAGAGGGTTCTTGCATGTGGGGGTACTGCTATGATATAATATTTTTTTTTGTAGGATCTTACAATTCATATTAAGATTTCACAATTATGATCTTGAGACTCCTTACCAGTCCTAGGTAGGATCTCGATTTGAACTACCTTATCCCACATTGACAAATATATGGTCAAAGTAGTCCGTACTTTGTATAATGATTAGGCAATTCTCATCTGTTGAGCTAGCTTCTGGGTTGAGTTAGGTCTAGGCCAAATTCTGAGATTATTTGTATTTTGACAATCTTGTATGATAAGAAGTTATATTTCATTGTTGACGATCAATTCTATTTCTGTTTTATATATCTTAAAAACAAAATTATACAACATTCATGGTTTGTTTTGTCCTGAAACAATAATTCATCAGAATCATGTAGTTCAAGCTCGTTAATGAGACTAATGTGTGACAGATTGCAAGGGAGTTGCGACTACGAGATATTGGTGGCATCATTGTGGTAGATTTCATTGATATGACAGACGAAGGTAATAGAGATCTACCACTTGTTTGTGTAAATGGTTTATATGGTTGTGAACTATCTCGCCTGTTTGAAACATCTTTAGCGCCGAATAAAAACTGGGAACGGCTTCTACAAAGGCTGAAGTGCAAATATAAATAAATTTTTGCAGAGAAAGCGTGAAACAGAACCTTTTAAGCCTCTTTCTTTTCTGTGTTTATGTATTTCCACCAAGTTTAGATTTCTTGACATGATATGATGATTTTACCCAAAGAAACTATCCTTAATGACAAGGTAGGGACTGAGAGATGTTACTGAGTAAGTATTCTAGCATCAATATAAACAATCTTCTGAATGTTGTAAATATAAGTTGATGTGATGGTATATATCCCAGGGACAAAATAGTTCATCATTTTTTATGCCAATCTGAAATGGTACATCCCTTGATGTTATCAGAATCAGACTTAAAAGTTATTAATATTGTTATTTATTGAATTTTTTTGTTCTTCTTAATCAGCAAATAAAAGATTGGTCTATGAAGAAGTCAAGAAAGCCATTCGGAGAGACAGATCTATGGTGAAGGTCTCTGAATTGTCAAGACATGGACTCATGGAAATAACACGAAAGAGGGTATGTTTGTTGTTTGCTGTGGATATATTAGCTATGTGTTAGTTCATGAAAAGGCATGTTGCATTAACATAACCACTATGCTTACATTTAGATTTGTTGAAATGGAAAATGGACACAAATGTGGAAATAGGTTGTTGTTTATATGAATCGTAGTGAGTTTTCTTCTCTTCTTTTCCTGTATAAACTTACAATTGTTTTATTAAGCATATCTTCTAAAATGGTGTTCTAATTTTACTTCATTTTATGTTATTTTATGCCATCGTCCTCTATGCTTCTTACCTCAAACACACTACAATGACACACAAAAATATCTATAGATTGAAAAGAATAATGGTTGAACTACTGTTATTTTATGCCATCGTCCTCTATGCTTTTCTTACCTCAAACACACTATAATGACACGAAAATATCTATAGATTGAAAAGAATAATGCTTGAACTACTGTTATTTAAGTTGCATTCTGGTTGATTGTTGGCATATCACTCAATCAAGTTTAGTTGACTTGTCACAATAAATTACAAATGTTTTACCAATATTTGACAGGTTCGACCAAGTGTGACATTCATGGTTAGTGAACCATGTGACTGTTGCCATGCCACAGGCAGAGTTGAAGCTTTAGAGACTTCCTTCTTCAAAATTGAACAGCAAATTTGTCGTATTCTCGTAAGTAGACACTTTCTATCTCAGAATTTTGTTTTGGCAATAAGATCATGGGGCGAAAAAAAACCTTTCATGAAAGTTTTATGTGTTCTGTAAGATGAAGTTTAGGCTCTCCTTATAAGTTTTCTATAGTGCATATTACCTACCACAATAAATTTTTCTTCCTTTGTTTCTCAATGTTGTTGAGAGCTCATTTTCTTAAATCATAACAGTGTTTATTCGCTTCATTTTCGTAATTTTTGAGGCAATTTCATGAGTTTGATTTCTTGTTTGTTTTTATTCATATTCCAGGCAACAATGAACCATAAGGGAGAACCTCAAAAGCCTAAGTCCTGGCCAAAATTTATTCTGATGGTTGACCATCATATGTGTGAGTACTTGACTTCAGGGAAAAAGACAAAACTTGGAATATTGAGCAGTTCTCTCAAAGTCTGGATTCTCTTAAAGGTATAACTGATCAACACATATTTCTCTTTGATGATTATGCTTATGCTGTTATTCTAATATATATTTATTAAATCTAGTTACTTTAATTTTGTACCATATGCTTTTTTTACTTTTTTATCCATTCGCATTTATCAAAAAATTTTCCATAAAATTGTGGTTGTGGCATTACTTCAGCCCCTTTCTCCATAGTGATGGTATAGTGTATTTCTGATAGAATATATTTTGGAACGGTTAACTTTGGAATAATTTTACTTTTGAAAGAATGAGTTTGATAAACAAAAATGTTCATTCAGAAGTAATTTTGAGTATAATGAGTGAAGAGATGTCGAAATTACCTTTGTTTTGAAGTAACAATTGAATAAATTTTCAACCCAAAATTAATGTTGGGCATAACAAACATCCAAAATTAATATTACCACAGAATTACATTTGGGGTCCAATACTAATACTGATTGTGAACCCTTAGAATTACATTTACAAGTTAAATGCTACTGAATTAATTCTTTAACGTTAAAATGATATAATGTTTTGAAAATCTGAGAAGAAGCAGAAAACAATTGTAATATGCAAAGGAAAATGCTCGAAATACAATCTTTATCAAAACAGACACAACTAGTAGTGAGTAGTTGGAATTTTTTTTTACTGGTGTTGGTTTATGTCTTATAATATTGATTACGATAAAGCCTGTATAAAATTGATTTTTGATTGATAAAACATACTATGAAGTTGATTGATATATCAATTAATTTTTTCTCTTAAGGTTCATAATCTTCAAGTCCTGCATTTCTGAGCAATAATTAGATGTTTCCAATTCTTCAGGTTTCCAGAGGGTTCACCAGAGGAACTTTTGAGATCAAACCATATACTGTTGACAAAGTCGGTAGAAACCAGCATCAAGTTGCCATTTCAAATGCCAGACCAAAATCTACTCTTGTTCGAGTGATAAAATCAAAAGCTAGGTGAAATAGAGGATTTCGTTCCATTTTTCTTACCTGAATTTTGTATATGCCATACATGGCTCAGAAGAGAGAAATGGTAGAGTCCAGGGTGGAAGTTGGAAGAGCAAAAATAATCTGGTTTCACTTTTGAGAGTCAGAGTTAGAAATCGGCTGTTATAGGCGGATTAATACCGATACCACCCAAACCTTATAAAAGGAGCATTTTGTTGTTAAGAACCAAACTTTCTACAAAGTGATTTGCAATTACAACTTCAAAATTAATAATACCAAAAAACAATGGCAATGAAAGGATGAAAAAGTGAAAGTGGTGTACTCTAGCAGTCATTAGGTATTGGCTAGAGTAAGCATTTTTTACATCAAGAATCTACAACAATGATGGAAGGATTGTTTTCCTGTCTGAGGGAAAAATGATACTTTTTAGAGTAACATTGCAATCATCATAAAGAACAATAGCATGAGGAGAACCAACCTTAGGCTGCCAATCCATTGGCTTTGACATTTTTATAATTTATGAATTTGTTTAAGTAGGGATACTCTATGAATGTTAATTACATATTACTTGTGTTAATACTATTTATTTATAAATTAAAATATGTTATTGGTTACTTGTACTTTTTATTCCCTTATAATTAGTGTTCTATTTGCATTATTCAGCTGGTTTAAAAAAAAAACCTAATGACACGTATAACTGTTATTGTTGATTGATTGATGTCTAAATGTCTGTTTAATTTTACAGTGAAAATCATAGAGTGTGCATGCATGCGTACCTGTTTCCAAAGACTAAATATCTGTTTGATGATAAAAAATAAAAAATAAAGTAACTTAGTTGGTTTTACACTAAGTTATAATTAAGAGGTTCAATATAATTTTTATTCAATATAAATTAATTGGCAAAATTAATCCTCATTGAAATCAGAAGATACATTCTAATAAATTAAGAGGTTTTTGAAGTCCCTTCAAAATCACACATATAAAAAAAATGGTTTATTGTTGGCTAGGAAAATTTAACGGTGTTTTTTCCCCCCTCTAGACGTGTATTTATGGACAAAAAAAGTTTTTTTTTTATTGTTCAAAACACATTTCCAAAATCATGTGTTTTTAAAAAAATGTGAGGTGAATAAAGTTGAAGAGTGATTATTGTCAAAGAATTACTTGTATTCCGAGAAAGTTAAACCATAATAAATGGTTTAAGTGTAATCTTAGTGACCTTTGTGATAACTAGAAATGACATTCACCACACAAAAAAAATGTAAATGATGAAAATTCAGGTAGGACTGAAAAAAGATTATGTATGTACATTGAGTTCACCTAATCCTCGTGACTTATTAGTGCCCTTTTAGACTAATTTTTTTTTCTTCCAGGTATCATGAAAGCTTAACTACACTTAATCATTTTCTACTTAATATTTAACTTAACCCTAATAGCTCAGTGTCACATTGAAAACTTCCCAAATGTTCGTTTTTTACTAAGCATGTAAAGTTTTGAAAAACTTCCCAAATAACATGACTTTAAAAAGCATATACCTTGTTGGAATATATCTCATCTTTTTCTTCAGAAAACATCATTCTCAGCATGAGAAACACAATAAAGTACCAAAAATAGCGTAGCCAACACCCCCGACATGTAACAATTGAAATGGCTATTATGGCAGCAATAGTGAATTGGTGTGAAGAAGCAGAAGACTAAAACAACTTATGAAAAATAAAGTAAATAAAGCATCATTAAAAAAAATTAATAATAATAAAGCAGTGTTGTTTCAGCCAATAATTAGATACATGAGATTTAAGCATAAAACAAATACTATCAATTAAGAACCTCAAAAATTCCAAGGTGAAACACTACTCTTACAATACAAAACTAAATGGTTTTACTCCTCACTGCCACAACTAAAGGTTACAAAAACTCAAATGCAACACATAAGAACTAAAAGTACAAGTGAGTATGTTTTCTCAATGTATGAAACATCGGAATTTCGAATCTTACACAAATTTTAGTTTTCAGCAACATTACATGTATTGATACCATCCTTGCAATCACTGGTCAAATCATTGAAAGTTTCAAGCTGCTTCTTACCTCTCAAGAACACTTCTGTATCAATGGATACTCTCATGTAACCATCAAATTCTACTGGAACGCCGTTATTGAGTTTTGTTGTCTCAGAGTACCATTCACTAGTCTCATCCCAAAGTTCCTTATATTCATCGAGAAAATGAGTTGAATACTTATCCTTCAGGGGATCAAAGAAAGATGCATCAGGTTCATTTGTAGCAATGTAGAGGTTTCTTCCTTCGTCAACCTTGTCCCGTAAGGTTGAGAGAAGTGCATCGGGGGAAGTATGTGCATCAAGATTTGGCCAAAGCTCTTTGTTCCTCGCCTTTTCCCCTCTCACAACATGAACTGAGTCATAATCCCAGTTTAACCTTGAAGCAATTGCAGACACTATTTCCATCAACCGCCTTGATTTCCATATCAAATGCCATGGCCTTTGAACAACGGATTCTGTCTCTCCTTCGCAGACTCTATACCAATAGTTATCAGGCTCGACATCTCCAAACTTTCTCATGATTAAAGCATCTTTCACATCCATAAGTTTCATTGGTGTGACCCTGTAATCCTCGACCAGATGAAGATTCATCCCATCTTTTTGTTGCCACTTACTCCAATCTGCCCAAAACTGATCCTTGTCCAACACAGATGCCGCCTCCTTCAAATGCTCAAAATCAAAGTAAAACCTAAAATCTTTGCCTTCCTCATCCTGCTTCGATGAAGTGTAAATCGAAGACAGACATATACTCAAATCCATAACCAATGTTCGGTTTAGGTACTGAGCTTCTCCTAGAGCACACAAGAAACTCCACAAGAAATGATTCATGCTCTTACACCTATCTCCACCACCCACATAAACCAAGTATTTACCTTGACTAAATGAACTTTCCGACTCAACTACAGGGAGGCTGTCATTCACAAATTCTCCAACAACCGGCAATGCATTCACCTGATCCAGATTCGACGATGTCTTCTCTAGTCCAGCCTTCTGATTCTTCTTCCTCTTCCTCGCATTCATACCAGTATGATAATCCCCCATACTAACAACACTAAACGTACAATTCTCATACTTTTCAATCACAAACCTCCTATAATCCTTATAAAACGCCGCAGCCTTCCCATCCTTCGGCCTATACCTCCATGCCATATCACAGGTACTATCATTCGAACCCGGAACAGGTTTCCCAAATTTATAAAAATGAACATCCTTAAACTTCTCAATAGTAGCCCTCATCATCAAATGAAAAACCTCAGGGTTCTTACAATCAATAGGACCTGAATTCCCCTCACACTGAGTCACCTCAGCCTCATTAGTCTCTCCGCTAACCGAGTTATCAACATCAGTCATATTAAGAATAGAGCCAAATACAGACTCATTAGTAGCCAGAAAATCCTCACCAGTTCTCACAACACTATTATCAGACTTAAAAGTAGCATTGGACTTAGAAGTGAACAATGTTGTAATCTTAGTTGAAGGATGAAACAGAGGATCTTCAGGTTCATAAGTAGCAGCCATAATAGTGAAAACCAAAACACCAATAACAAACACTGAGAAACAAACATTCCCAATCATGGCCATAGTATTCTGACCTAAATTCTCTGGTCTGAAACCTCCAGGTCTAGAAAATGCAGACCGACCCAACATTCTTAATCACTATTAAATCAACCCCAAGATTTATTTCCTGCATAAAAATGAAAAATTAAAGATACCCTTTAAGCTAAAATGGATTAAAATAGTAATTAGAGGTATAAAGTTTCGATTTTTATGATTATTAAGATGTGGGCAAGTAATGAAACTTTGAAGATCTAAGAAATACCCTTTCGGCTAAATTGCAAGATCTGAGTGTAGAAATGGAAACTAACCTGATAATCTTGGGATCTTCGCAAATGAGGAATCAAGTGAAAGGGAAATCACTGACACCAACGTTGGTGTGTGTCACAGTGACAGAAAGTTTATGTCAACTCAATAATAGAGGCTTTTGTTAATTAATTAATTAAGTAGTATTTGAGATTAAGAAATTATTGATTACGGAAGAGAAGAAAGTGTGAGATTGAGATAGAAGAAGATTTGGGTGCAATACGCACCTTGGATGATGAGGTGGGGAGGTAAGAAGGAGACAAAGGTATGACGTGGGGAAAAGGGACACATGGGTGCAATAATGAGTCCCAAAGTCATGATATAGATATGTTTGTTTTGACTTTTCGGCAGCAACAAGAAGCACTTCTACAAACCTCAAAAATGGAAATTGAGTTTTGAATGTTGTTTGGTTTAGCTTTTTAGAATTGATTCTATCATCCAAAAGCAATTCTCTATAAAGCTACAATTTCTAGCTTTTGGCTTTCCTAAAATCATTCTATATTAAATTTTATGTTTTGGTTATTACAACCTATTATTTTCCTTTATTACCCTTTATCAATTTTTCTTATTTTTGCTTTGTAACTAATTTGATGAGCCAAATTTAATAAGACAATTTATATTCACTTAATTAAAATTTCAGTTAAATCCAATTTAATTAAAATTTAAAATACATTTTTAAAATTATGCATTGGTAAAAATTGACAATCAATAATTTTTTTTAATGTATGAGATTCTCACCATTAGGGGTTTTTAGTAAAAAAAGAAAAGACTAACATTACCATAAACTAGTGTGATATGTTAATTCTACTATCAATCTTTTAACAAATAAAAAAATTGTAGAAAAAACTATCATAAGAAGAAAACCACATTACAATGATTAGAAAACTATCGACAGGGGTCTATCCAGACATTTTTTTGCATGTGGGGTTAAAATCTGACTAAGTTGCTAACACTTGTACTTGCTATCAACAAAAACAAAACTAACTTCAAAAGCTTATAAATCATAGCAAATGTGTTGCACTTATTTGTTTACACAGGTTTTGCACAAGGTTGTTGACTTGTTAGTCTTATTCTTAACATATTGTGTTTTATTTATATAAGTGGTAGTAATTATTTTGGTCCCTGAATGTGTAAGGAGTAACCATAATAGTCTCTCAATGTATCAAAATTTTAAAATAGTCCTTGATTGTGCACTTTTCTAGTTAAAATAGTCTCTAACATTAAAATAATTTGTTAATATTATCATATTAGTCTTTTAATATACTTACTTATTGTACTTCAGGACTATTTTGACTAACAAGGTGCAAAATCAAAGACTATTTTAAAATTTTAATACATTAAGAGACTATTGTGACTATTCACTACACATTCAGGGACCAAAATAACTATTACCTTATTTATAATATAAAAAAAATAGGGAAGTTAGATGCGGAGCATTAGCCTCACATAACCCCTTAATACATCCGTCCCTAACTATCGACCTTTTTTATGTTTTGGAACACTTTGTTCAGTTTGGTCATTCGACAAATATTTCAAAAGTTCGATCTTGTATTATGTAAAATGTTTTATTTGTTCAAATACTTGTATTAATATTTTTGGATTAAATTAATAGTTCTAAAGTACCAGTGAGCTTTTGTTTAAAATTTCAGTAAAAAAATAACCCTTTGTTAAAATAATGACCATTGAAGTTTTTATTTATTTATATAATAATGGCTAGAGGAGTAATTTTATATCCTGAAGTGTTGAGAAGTGACAATTTCCCGCAATTTCATACGTAATGTAGTTTATGTAGAAAACTTACAAGTGTTCAGCAACATAATATATATACAGCTAAGTTTTTTCTTCCGAAAGCAAAATATACACAATAAATGTTGTAAAGTAAAGTTCCTTTAAAAAAAAAAAAAGTGATGTAAAGTTGGAAATTACAAGTTTAAACTCACGTTCTGGCATATCAAATCTTTCTTTAATTTTTTTACTATATGATATATGATGTCGTTTAGGGTGGGAGACACTTTAGGTCTCCTACCATAAGAGAACTTTTTTTTTTTTACAACTAATATGATCTCTTTTTAAATGATACTACAAATTCCACTATGCTTTTCAACAACTAATAAATGATACTACAAATTCTACTATGCTTTTTAAATCCTAACTTTTTACAGAAGTTTACTCTTCATATTTTATGTACCTTGGTTTCGTGTTCGTGCGCAGGTTCGTTGGATTGCGTCTGTGACTAGTGAATTTTTGTTAAAATAGATTAGGACTGGTCCACTTGGTATAGTTTATCATGATGTATTTACATATGGATTGTATGTGGTTCGTGTCTCATGGCCCTGAGTCTTTCTATCTTTGTTTTTATTTTAATTTAAATTTCATTTTGCCTAAAAAAACTAATAAAATGCCGGTACTTTTGCACGGATCACATAATATTGCGGTAATTATATTAAAATAATTAAAAAATTATTGTCGAATGATTAAATATATTAAATGAAAATTAACAATATTAATGTAATGTTTCTATTAAATATTTTTCTCTTATACATACAAAAATATATTAAATAGTCAAATACGTCAGTTTTGGATTTTATTTGTTTATATATGCGAAAACAAATTTTAATGTACATATATGAGAAAATCGATATGATAAAATTTTGAAACTCGATATGATAAGCACGATACACACACAACTGTTTGAAGCCGTTAGATAACTCATATAAACATGTTTTCTTTTTTTTTTTTACTTATCGTATATCTTCCGCTTTTTTGTTCTGCTATCACTTTAATATGCATGTCGTTGAATTTCGTGTGATTTAGGTATCGTGCTATATAGCACTTCCCTTCTATTAAATCACTTTTAATTTAATATGCAAAACACCGTTAATATTTGTATTGCACTCGTTTAGGATTTTATATGTTTATATATTCATAAGAAATTTTGTATATAGTGATATGCGATAGTCGATATGATAAATTTTTTAAAACTTGTGACTATTTTCAAAACATCAACATTATTAAGTGTTTATATTAAACATTTTTTATTTTCTATACAAAATATCGTTAAATATTTGCACTTCACCTAATTACAGATTGTATGTGCTTATATCTCAAAAATCAAATTTTGCATATACCGATATAAGAAAGTTTATATGCTTAAATTAAAAACTAATTATTATTTTTAAAAATATCAACAGAATGTAGTGTTTTATTGAATTTTTTATATGCAAATTAATGATATTAAGAGTTTAAAAGGAAAAAAAATATAAACCCACTTGGGTTGGTCTGATGGTATTGACTTAAGATCTGAGAGTGTGCACCTCCTCAAAATCTCAGATCTGATTCTCTTTGATATCAATTTAAATATACTAATTTAACTTCATAAAAAAATTAATATATCCAATGATCCAAATTCATTTTGTAAAGAAAAAAAAGGAAAGTCTCCGAGTTAGAGACTTACAAGTTACACGTGTTGTTTGCATGCATTTGTAAAAAAATAAAAGTTATTTGCATGTATGCATGTTTATTTTAAATAAATACTTAATAAATTGATAACTTTATTTAACAAAAAAAATTGATAACTTTATTAAATGTTTGCAAATTAATTTTGTATCAACTGGAATTAGATTTAGCCGAAGAAATTAAACTCTCGGCAGATAGTGTCTCTGATAAGATTTGCTCTCACTAATATTTATTTATTTATCAAAAAAATTAAAATTAATTTGTCTCTAGGTAACTTATAGAAATAAACTTTTTCAGAATAAATTGCAACATATCATATTTGTTTGTATATTTAAACAATTTAATGTTAATGGTCACAATGTATGATGTCCGCGAGAAGATGACATGTACGATACCATATTATGGGATATATCGTTTTTGTTTGTATAAAAAATTAGTCACTAACAATGGCAAAAAGGTCCTCTCAACCGAAAGCATCAAACATTTTCACCTTGGGAGGGTGATCCTGGTGATGATACATTTGAGTTCTTTGTCTCCTTTGTACATTCAAAAGGAATATTATATTATCGAATCCAACCACTAAGAAATTCAAGCTCATTCCTTCCAACCCTTTTGATTTTGGACCTAATTGGCAGTGTTTTGCTTGACCATCGTGAACTTGGTTATGATTCTGTCAACAACGACTATAAAGCAATGTTATCAGTGTGTCATTTAGTTACATGCATCTTGCATGACAACATCATTACTGTTACGACCCTTCATCGTTACCATTTCAGAGTCACGCCGATGCTACCGTAGGTACAACCGATGCTAAATTGGGGCCGATGCCAAAATCCAACTCTAAAATCCAATTTTCTAGTAGTGTTCCAAGCAATCATCCCGACCTGCTGTGGCAAATTAGAGACAAATTCTACTCTGAATAGATTTATCATATAATTTTAATTTTAATCCATCAAATGCTTAATGGTTCAATTATGCTTTTGCTCTTTTCAGTGACCATGGCCATTGCATCAACATGTTAGTTAGCCTCATGTGTAAACCATAGAAGTCGAGTTCATAGTTGTAGCCTCATCTGTTTGTCGATGAGTATAGTTGAGAAGAATTTTGGGAAAAAGAAATGCATCACTATCGGATATCCTTTAAGCACGACTACAAAGACTAATGTCTCGAGCCGGTTAGGATCCAATGAGTGGCAAAACTCTCCTCAAGATTACTGCATTTTCAAATTTGGATTCAAACCCAGAGTTTAATTTTGCATGTAACGAGCAAACATGTAGATGTTATATTCTATTTTCTTAAAGTTGCAAATATGTTGGTTTGAGATATTGTCCTTCAAAAGAGAGCAACTTGCAGGTACAGTGACTAAGCGTGTAAAGTTATAATCTTTCATAGAGCTTAGAAGTATCTGAGGGATATGCAATACAAAGAAGAATCTGATTTTTGTAGTGTATTTTTTTTTGTTTTGGTTGAATAGTGTTTTACCCCCTGTAATATAGGTCATTTCTGGTTTTCTCCCTGTATTTTTTTTTATTTACCCCCCTGTGAAGAAAAAAAAATTGTTTTGGAATACCCCCTAATAGGTCATTCCAAAACGAAACCCTTTTTTTTTGGGCCAAATTATTCTGTCAATCAGATTGCATATAGTTTGAGGGACTAGATCAATTGCATATAATAATAGGGAATAAAATATATTACTAATTTTCTTGGCAAATCTAATCGTCCTATCTTATTCAAAAATGAGGGAGAAGGGTACTTCTCAGTTTAATCTTGTGAAAGCAATCGAAGTGAATAGTTTCTTTAAAAATTCTTAGAATCACAATAATTGTCAAACTGATTCTAAATACTTATGAGAAACTCATGTATAAATTGAAGTCGTATAAGTTATCAATTTAAATATAGAATATTAAAACATACAACTACTTAAGAGAGGAAGAGAGAGACAGAGAGATTGTTGATTGCTTTAGGCTGGAAAATCCATGTCTAATTAAAACCTTGAAAAAATCACAACTCAATTGGGGAGGGGAGGTGGGGTTAGTACATGCAACTGCATACTCTTTTATATGTGCACTATCCTGGCTGAGATATACAGTGTAATTATGAAGTCATGAAAAATCAACAGATCAACCCCAAGTTAGACTGGTAAACATCATTAGACACCCTTTGAATGGTTATCTAGCTAAAACACTAACTGGCCCAAAGAAAAATCAGAGTCAGAGAGAGAAAAAACCACATATATACAAATTGAAACTCAATTGTGCACAGCTTCTTGTTGAGCAAAAAAGGCGCTACTTATCAAGTAGAGTGAATCATAGAGGATGGAAAGATATGCAGATCTATGCAATATCCAGTTCATGCTGTGTTTTACATACTCCTTTGAACCATATCTTGCAACAATCATTTGGAAGTTTCAGCAGCTTTATCTACCGATACTCTATCTAGCCTTTCAGCCATGTCGTATACAATTTTCTCCAAAACCGAGGAGTCTAGTCTTTTTTCTTCAGGAGAATCTCTGAGTAAATCCAGAAGCATGCGAGCTCTATCTTGTGCTTCAACTGTGCCCTCTACTGTCAGCCGTAACAGACCCGGAATCGCTCCTTCTTTAAGGATTAGTTCCCGATATTTATCCCGGTAGCTTTGACATAATGATAGCAACGCTCCAACAGCATGTTCTGTGCTGACAAGTGATCCATCTTCAACTGTTTCTACTAGGGTTAAAATTCCACCTTCTGTAAGTGAGATTGCGATCCGTCCCTCTTCAGAGTTGGAAAGGATTTCGAGTAGTGATGTAGCTTTTTCTGCAAAATTTGAATACTTCTTACAGTCTTTAAGGAGGTTGATAAGAGGGGAAACAGCGCTAGCATCAAGAAGTTCAATGGGATTCTCGGTGCTAGAGGAGAGATTATGGAGGGTTGTAACAGCATCAACTTTGCCTTGAACACTTCCAGATTTGAGAATCTGAACAAGGAGAGGAGCAGCTCCAGAAGCAGCAATAATAGGCTTGTTGGGTGCAGCAGATGAGAGTGTCAAGATTGCGGCTGTAGCCAATTCTCGTATACCGTTAGTTTGTATCTTGAGGAGCTCCACCAGAGGAGGCACTGCACCAGCTGTCACTATCTGGACCTTGTTTCTAACAAATGCAAATTCCAAAATGTCATAAACAGAAAACTTTATTGAAAAGAAACATAACTTAGAAAAGTAAAGAATGACAAGAAAGACATATAACATAAAATCACAAAGTAATATATACCATAATATAAAAGGAACTCTAAAAGTAACTACAAATTTTGGTCGGGCATTTTTCTGTACAATTTTTCCCTTAACAACAAAGTTCTTTTCCAAATTAAATTTAAAACAAACAACATAGGTATTGAAGCTGAAATTTAGATAAGTTCAAATAACAAACATATCATTAAATTCCTCTAAAAAAATACATATGAATTGAAATAGGCTAATAAATGAAAATGACATTATACAATAAAACACGATAACCTATGAAGCACGGACACTCCTCGGATTAGGCGTGTCCCGGTGTCGGACATGTGTCGTGTCCGATACCGACACGACACCGACACTTGTAATTACACTTAATTATGTGAATTTTTCAAATTATTAGCTGTGTCGGCGTGTCAGTGTCCGTGTCGTGTCCGTATCCTTGCTTCATGGACGATAACACACGCACACGCACACACACACGCGCACACTAGTGCAAAATGCTTAACCTACTTTTAAAGTCCTATGATGCAGAGGTACGGGTACCGGTATGAAAGATGGCAAAATTTTAAAAACGAAGCCAGCACATTAATGTAAAATATCAAATATATATATATATATATATATATATATTTTTTTTTTTTTTTTTTGAGTGAATAACTACCATTGTTGTAAAAACAATCCAAGGAAAAAAAAATCAATTATAATAAAAAATAGTATAATATTGTTTGTATTTTAGCCATGTGTTTAGCCACACTTCCATCATTATGTTTCAGAGATTTACTTTTTTCTTTCCACCATCTCCACTATTTTCATCAAAAGCAAGAGAGAGAGAATTGAAATACAATAAAAAAATCAAAATAATTTCTGCTACTTTTCCAAAATAATTGCTGTATTAACTGCCACAAATTAATCCAAGTAAAAATGGGTATGGTTCAGTACATTAGATACGAGTACCACGCGCATACCCGGTACGGGTACTTCACCTTTTTAGGAGTACCCATGCTCCATGTATGCAGTAAAAATGCATTTTTAGAGTTGAAGCAGAAAACTAATTTCCGAGACATGGCAAACCCCAAAAAGGTGGCCTGGGTAATCATCAAACCAGACAACATGGCCGTCAAAAATAAGTAGAATCATACATATCGATAATCATATTGGATCAATAACTAACAACCGGTGTTCTCAATCATCAAGACAGTATTACCATAAAATCAATATTTATGCACATCAAGAAAGAGTACAAATGCGCATGAAAAACATTAACATCACTAAGATCTTCTTTTTGACAAGCCATTGGAGAAAACAGTCCAAACACAAGAATGAGACAGACTCACAAGCAAAATAAATCAGCCACCCCAACATTTAGTATTCATCAATTACACCCAACATCTCGTTTTGGTTACTAATACCAATTAGGAGTGAAAATTAACTCAACCTAATTATAACGGGAATGAAGAGAGTAAAGGATGAATAGGTGGTTTCTTGCACTGAACATAAAATTGCTATGTTCAATTAGTTTGGTAAAGAAATCAAAATGATAAAGCTAAAATAATCAGATTATCGAGTAGTTATTTCCTGTGCATCATTTTGATGACATGCAAATATAGTAATTTTAGGTTCAACAATTCCAGCATTCCATAATACAAAAATACATTGTTTATTTAGCAATGGTTCATGCCACTTTCTGACTGGAAAATTAAACCCAGCCACAGAGACATTAGATAGAAACACTACACATCGGTTTCTTATTCTCAAACATCAAGTTGCTCAGCATTGAAAAGATCTAAAAAAATTGGTTTCTACCTAAGTTACCCTTTTGAATGTGGAAGCCACTAAATAAGTACACTAGTATCAATAAGAGACTTATGGTTAAGATCCTACTTCAGAAAACAAAGGATAATAAAACACATATGTTGGACACCAAGCTTTAGATAGAACAGTACAATTTCCGGTGTTCAACACTTGTAGCAGGAAGTCTATCAAAACAGCCAATTTCACTCCCCGTGATTCGTAGCATCACAGCTGCTGGTTCAGCAAGGACATAACATCTGGGGAAAAGATGCAGAGCAGCAATCATAGCTTCCTAGTAATAGATTGAAATGTCTAATTTAGTTTCTGCTTTTATTCTGAGGTTAACCATCCTTACTTGCTACTTTATGCAGTCCCCTTTATCCGTTGTTTGGGTATTGGACCGTATCAAGGTAATGGGCGAAACTTCATATCCAAAACCTATGGTAATACTTACCCACTATAACAACCTGAGCCCTAATATCTCTTTACCATAAAGACATGTTTCATTATGTTTGTTTGACTCATCAGGTATACCCCATAGTTATCAATCGTACATGTCAGTGGATCCTAAAAATGCTATAGTGGGACAGTGAATATTTCTGGAGGAAAAACTAGCAGAGTTCTCTCTGGATATGTATGAACAGAACAGAGACCAAAGGAGGGTTCTGCTGTAAAATAAAAAAAAGGCTTGGTAGGAAACATTGCCAGAATGTGGTGGATTGACTGGAAATGCAGCCAGATGGCTGGGTCAGTGGGTGGAAAGTGGGAGGTGGTCAGCCTTTGTTGTGTTTTAGGTCTCAAATAACAAGCTGAACGGAAAATCCAGTTTTGAATCATAAACACGAGTTTTCTTGTGTAAAAAATGGAAAGATTGCAAATTATACCCCAAGAATAATGCACAAAAAAGGGAGCATCAATAGGGAATTTCTCCATTTGAAAAAAAGCTGCTGAGAGTGCTGCAATTATACAGGGTAGTAGCTGCTCGCCCACTACATAAAAAACAGTCCATAGCAGTGAATGGATTGAAGATTGAGGCCGCTCTGTAATAGCTTTAGCAGGCTACTGAGAACTATTAAAGCTAGGACCTTTACATAGAATGGAGAATTAAGGACTTGATATGGATTTTTTGTATTAATGAAGGATTTGTAACTTTACAATTTATGACCCTTGCTTGAAACTTGAAGGGAGAAAGAAGGATGAAGGATCTTGACTTTGGGAAGCCGAGTAAGAACTAAGGAGATAATTCGGAGAAATACCCCTAGTTAGGAATTTTACTAACCTGGGTTAAAAACGTAACTATGGAAACCTATTTATTCTTGAATTTTTAATTTGATGTTGTAAACTGATTGAGTAAGCAAAAATCATTTTGGTTATATATCCTTAAAGTGTACTCAGCCGTGGCGGAATGGCATGGCGGCTTTTTCGACAAGGCATTTTGTGAAAGGATGCACAACCATGCTGACACCATAGGCCCTAATGGCATGTTTATGTGACAGATTTTTGTCCTTTCACCATCTACAACACTGACTGTATATCATTGGTCAATTTAGTCCATACCTTAGATCCAGTTAGTTTGATGTTAACGCTCTCTACGACGTAACATGTTAACAGCCAAGTTGGATGATGACGTAAACAATACGCATCCAAATGAACGTGAGAAGGAATAAATTAACTGAAAATGTATAAAACAGTCATTCCCATGTGTTTGTCTTCATTCAAAATCCCATTTCGAATAACAAACCCCTGTGGCGGATCTTGAGTAAATTTGTTGGGGGTGCCAAACCACTATGAAATATATATAAAACAGTTTCAAAATAGAGAAAAAATCATCACCTAACCTAATGGCTTAAATTGTTTGAAAATACCAAGTGGGTGCAGGTTCGAATCCCTACTTGCATGTTTTTTTGAATAAAATATCTAAATACAAGAGAAATATGTAAAAAAAAGATGGTGTGAGTGTCGAACTCGCGACCATTGGGGGTCTTTAAGGCTAGCTTACCGCTGCAACAGCCGAAAACTTATAGAAAAAATACGCCTAATATAATATATATTGAAAACCTAGGGGATGCCATGGCTCCCATGGGTCTTCACTAAGATCCGCCACTGACAAACCCTAACTGTAGAAGACAAAGTCTAAATGCAGCAGAGATTGATAAAGAGATGATGGGTAACATAGGGCTCTATCACAGTTCAACTTCAGACGGTAGTAAGAGTGGGTCAGCCAGTTCAAGGGTCAATGGTGGTGAATGAGAGAACCATCTCGTAACTGATTCTACCGGATACTCTCCCAACAAAGAGGACGCAAGTCAGATATGTGTTGGCATGAGAAGGAACAAAATTTTCCAATCCATCACAATAATCGTGAGCAGATCATGTAGCATGCGCCAAGTAACAATGTCGCCTTGGAGGAGACATGTAAACAAAGGGGTACCAAACAGAATCCGTGTCACAGGAGTTCATTTCTAGCCTAGACACTCTAAACTCTAAATCCATCGATTGAAATACTAACACTAGCTTTAGAGAGTCAATGCATCCTGCCACTGAGGCAGGTTGAGCCTCACGACACTCCTACATGATTTCAATCATCCCAGATCGTCTTCTACATTTCAGGAATAACAGGTAGCGCATTTAATTTTTTCTGTATAATCATGCTCACTACTTACTAATAATAGATTGAAATCGTGAAATTTAAATCAGAAATATCAATGCATTGTTGGAAGTGGTAAAGCTCAGGATCAAACAGGAATGAGGAAGTACATCTAATACTATTAAGACTCACAAATCGACAAAATAAAAAATGAACATTGAAATAACAAAATTAAGAAAGGGAATCCAAATGCAAATGTGGTTTCTATAGACTCCCTGAATCAAACATCTCAAGACAAATATATCTCATTTACAAGGAAAAATACAAACATTTAGTCAATAACAAATTCCAGTATTTTTGCAATACTTCAAACCCAAAATATAACCTAATCCAAACCCAAAATCATTGTCACAAACAAACAACACAGAATCATCAATAAATCAGCATCTTCATCACAAAATCATAAATTGAAAGCAACCCATTTCCCATTACACAAAGAAAACATAATCCAAAGAATACCCATGAAGGCAAATACAAAACCCAGATGAGAAACAAGAAAAAAAAGAGATCTTTGTACCGTTCATTGCGAACAGCAAGGTTGAGAAGAGCAAGAAGAGAAGATTGACGAGCATCAGTGTTGGAAGAAGAGAGCATGAAGATGAGTGGTTGAATAACACCAGCATCAGCAATTTTGGAGCGTGTCTTTGATGATTTTCGAACCATTCTTCGAATTTCTCTTGCAGCTTCGATTTTTGTGTTAAGGTTTCCATTTGTTAGTTTTTCTGATAATGTTTGGATTGTTTGGTTTTGCTTCCATGTTGTTGTTGTTGTTGTTGTTGTTAATGTTGTTGTTGTTGTTGTTGTTGATGATGATGTTGTTGTTGTTACTGGTTCTGGTTCTTGTTGCGGTTCCACCATTCTCTCTCCCTCTCCCATCTCTCTCGACTATGGATATTTATTATCAAAGCCTGAAAATGTGTTTCTAAGATTACATACTTTTACACTCTCATTAGAGGGATTATGGGACCATAGGGTTGCTGTTGTAAGATTCCACGCAGTTAAATTTACACTTTACTCAATCTCAATCGTAAATTTAAGATTGAGTAATTCTTATTATAAACATGATTTTACATGGTAAAACGATCTTAGCCGCTAATTTCAGATATGATGGCGGAGATCACTTACAACGTCCTATTGTAACGGTGGAAAATCCAATTTCAAGATTATCATGACTGCATGTCCGATTGAAATTGGACGGTTTAGATTTTAATGTTAGAGTTTTTATATCTTAAAAAATCAAAATTGCATTAAAATATGAGTCTTTATATTTTGTTCAGTCGACTTTAAGCTACTAACAATAGCTTAACTGCACTCAATTCATTTCGGTAAATATCACAATATTACGTGTTATACAAAAACCTATATTTTGTAGGGAAATGCTAATTTGTGCATGGCATAAGTTAACATACGATGTCGCTCTAGCTAATAAATGAGTCACATTGCTTGTTTGATTCCGAATGAAACTTATTCTAAAGTTTGAAGAAGTAAATAAAAAAAGTTTTAGAAGTATATAGAATAACACCAAACTCCGACTTATAATGGGGTTACCCGCAATATCACCAACCACTAACTTGTTATCTAGATCAATAGACACGCGAGTAGTACCCAAATTTTTAATTCTTTCTCTTGAAATTGTCGCAGATAGAGCTGTCAAAATGGCGCGGCCCTGTCCGTTTAGGGCCGGCCCTAATGGGCTTTGGGCTGGACCAAAAAGACCGGTTGAAAAATGGGCTCGAAATATACTACCTGGGCCCAGCCTTACATGGGCCGCGGGCTAAACGGGCCGGCCCATATTAAAAATTACATTTTTTTAAAAAAAAGTATTATAAAATACTACTAATAATTTTTTATAATTAATATTTTTAATATGTTTAAATAATGCCTAGCACAAAAATAAATTGTAAACATTTTCGTACAAACGTCATAAACTAAAACGGTGAGGAAAGCAATTTTAAATAAATTAGATACGTTATAGTTATAGATATTTATATATTTGATCTTTAAAATTATAAATAAAGAAATGAGTAAATATAATTTTATATTACATTTATATTTGTGTTAATTCATTGAATTTTCACTTTTATTTTTTACTTTGATCATCAACTAAGTAAAGAATTATTTTGAAATATATATAATTTATAGGATTTTTTTTTGTTATGCGGGCTACCCGCGGCCCGTTCGGGCTAGCCATAACGGGTACCGGGCTTTTTAGGGCCGGGCTAAAAAGCCCTATTAAAATTCGGGCTCAATATTTAAGGCCCAAGCCCTGTGATTAATTGGGCTAAACAAGCCGGCCCGTTTTGACAGCTCTAGTCGCAGATATGTTGGGGCATATATGACCGTGCCGAAAGGTGTGCACATAGTTGCCTAGATTGCTCGGGTCGTGCACCTAGTTTATTCCAACAGAGTTGATAATGCACCATGGGTCCATGGTGTCAGTTGTCTTGTTCTTACTATAATGGTACGTCTGGTCTAACTTTGACGTTCTCTCTAAGGTTATAGTTCCTTCTTTTCCAAATACACCATAGAACAATGACCAAAGTACTTAGTTGTGTTTCTGACAATAACTCTTAACAAATGGAAAAAAGTGAAATAAAACCATCTTCGGTACAATCAAATCATTGATGATCAACCAAAGACATGGCTCCTCCCACATTTCTTTGGCCATATTGTAATCAAAGAACACACGTCAATCATTCTCATAGTTGTTGGTGCACTAGACACATTTACTTGTACAATTAACTATTCTTTATTGATAACATTGTTCAATTTGTAAATACCCTATTGTCGGCCTCCAAAGGAACACCTTCATTCTTTGGGGTATTTTTAGCCCCCAAATTGTCATCAACCCCATAATCTCTATTATCCACCAAGTAGTAGCCGAATTTAACGCTATTAACACCGTTAGAAGTAAACTTGCAACTAGCTACAACTTCTTATCTTCTTCATACAAAGGGATAGACAACATGCTTGAAGCATCCCTTGCATGGAAAATTTCCTCAAAAATTAAATCTCAAATTATATGAGTTTTTACATTTTCATTCTTGATTTCTTTTCAAATTAATATGTTAGATGTTCATGTTATTTCTATAAATATGACTTCTTTTAAAAAAAACTATTATTTTAAATTATTTTTCAATTTAACACACGGAAGTTGTTTTGTAAAAGTAAAAAAAAAAAAAAAAAAAAAAGATAAATTCTTCTGATGAGAATTCCAACAACGATGATATACTTACAAATAGAAGTAATTTTCAATAAATTACTTCATGATATATGATGAGGTGAGTTATATGGTTAGTAATTTTGCTATTGGTCAATCATTTTGTTTCTTTTGTAATTATATAATAAAATTACTTTAATTTGTTGATTGATGGAAGAGAATGAAATGTATGTAATGATTAATAACTTTATTAATTGGTGAAATAGGATATGTGGAAACTAATTAACAATGATGTCATTTGTTGGAAACCAACCATATATATGTATAAAAAACAAGGAATGTCATTGAATTTGTTTATGTTTAGTAAATATGAAAGGCCATTTTTTCTTTGTTGCTTGAAACATCCATTTCTCTTCCCACCATATACGCATAGAAAATTCAATTTTTTAAGGATAAAAAATTGAATTTTCTTTGCATATATGGTGGGATGAGAAATGTATGTTTTAAGGGGAAAACAATGTACTTTCATATCGAGAAAACATGAACAAATTATTATACTTAATCATCAACTCATAAATTCAATGGCAATCCTTATTTTTTATACAGGTATGAGTGGTTTCCAACAAATAATATCACTTTTAATTAGCTTCCAATGATTCTATTTCACCATATAATAAAATTAATAATCAATATATACATTTCACTCTCTTCGATCAATCTACAAATTTCAGTAATTATTATATATTTTTTTAAGGAAGTAATTATTATATAATAGCACAGGAAACAAAATGATAGACAAATAGCAAAGTTACTAACCATATAACTTACCTCATCATATATCATGAAGTAAATTATTGAAAATTACTTCTATTTGTAAATATAACATTGTTGTTGGAATTGTTATTAGAAGAATTTATCTTATATTTCTTACTTTTATAATAATAAAAATAAACTTTCATATGTTAAAATGAAAAATAACTTAAAATAATTTAAAATATATATCATTTTTCTTAAAGAAGTCATATTCGTAGAAACAATATGAAGATCTGACATATTAATTTGAAAAGATATCAAGAATAAAAATGTAAAAACTCATTTAATTTGATATTTAATTCTTGAAACTCACCGATCTCAAAGAACAATTAGTGATGTTAATTGCATGAATTTAACCTCTTCTTAAATTAAGAAAGTCAATGACGATTTGTGTTGGGCATCATCAAAAGGAACAATAGAGCCATACATAATAGAGATAACGTAGCAATCTATGATAACATTGATGATTTTTATTTGATCTAATATAAATTGGTTGTCCTTGATCTAAGTTTTGTTTCCTTCTAATGAACACAAAAGAACACAATATTAAACAAAATAAAAGAAGCCGACAAAAAACTAGATGCAATCCATTTAAAAACAAAATGAATGACATGAGATTTTTCATATATTTCATGGTTTAAGTAAAACAACATTTTGAGTGGTATACCCTTCACTAGCATATCATCATAATTAGTTCAATCATACAAGAATCAAAGTGAACGAGCGATAAATAAAGAGTAAAGATTAGATGTACCTCTCTACACAGATGCGAGATAACAAGGGTTGAGAAAACGATCTAGACATCCATCAATATGGTTTGGGGAATCGCCGTTGGGTCTAGTTTGTCTTGTAAAATTAAACAAAGTCACTCATTTATAAGGTCTTGAGTAGATTAGGGCTTAAAAGGCCCAATCCATATATACAATGGATTCTCCGCTAAAGAAATTCAATTTTAAATGAGCAAACATGTCCAATTACGAGGTCTAAACCCAAATAAGATTGAAGGTGCCCATATATGCAGAAAAGGATAACTCATTGTGAAAAACTACTCCAATGTTATCTCATGAAACTAACATGCCTACCAACCAAGAACTCAAAATCACTAACATGCACATATCATTCTGAATGTCATGGAACATGTACAAACCGGTTAATTGCTGCCATCTACCTTAACATTAAGTTATAACAACAAATTGAACTTATCTAGTAAAGTTGCCAGCTATCACGGCAATAAAAATAGAAACAACTTTGATGTCACTTATCGTCCACTCTCTTATTCATAATTTGCACACATGTTTCCTTACTTTGGCATCAAAGTGTCTTTGAAGGCACACCTCATCACTTGAAGAAGGAATGTATGACCAAAGACATGGAAATTATATTAAGATACTAGAGCCTGCATCACCAACTCTAGTGATCAAATTATCATGTTCGTAAAGAACATTGGCACTCATCATGGGCCCTAGTAATATTTACATAGGCCTTAATATCTCGTCAACATGGTGGTCAATAGATGTCAAATCCCCCAAAGCCATCCCAAGGATAACTAAGTGCACAAAATCGAGAACTCTAACATCCAGAACGAAGGATCTAGATGCCATGGTTTTCTACCCCAGAGGAAACTTAACGGATACAAAATCTCCTCTCGGAACGTACTCCCTCGCGAAGGAGAAACAAATTTGAGGGGTTAAAATGTCATGAAACATAATCACCTTGATGATGTGGTTATAGCAAATAAATTCCTGAGAACAACGTAGATGAAATGGAGTCCCAAACCAAAAATCGTAATAAGAAGAATCAAAAGCAAAAAAAATAGGTGGCCTGCAAATGATGATTATGTCAATGCCATCAACTTTGAGTAAGTGAGAGAAGCTCCTCCTTAGTCACCTTAAGAAGTGAAACCAAAGGGGGTACAAGACACAACTCATTTTCAAATTTAAAATCAACGAAAAAATTGATACCAAGGTGATTCTGACTCCTGACTATGTAAGAGTAGGATGGGAAAATAGACCCACATGAGCATATGACCTCATTGAACGTACATTTGATGCTTTGAAGTGCATGCTATTCAAATGTATTTTGAGGAGAGCCTCCCTTCCATGATTCTTGCATGCCTCAAAATAAATATGTCAAAATATGAAAATAATAAATCGATATGTTTGTATCTAGATTTATTACAAGTTGGATAACCCACAGGAGCTCAAGAGACAGTCCTCAATGGGAAGATGCAGAAGACATGACACTTCGTTCAATATCAATGTCATCTCCTTAACAGGGAGATGGTAGTCGGTTGTTTTCTCATGCCACCTCTTATTAAAGGTCGAAAACAAGTCATTGTCGATTATGGAATAACACATATGTGCAAGAGTTGTCGATCCACTACCTCTAATGGTATCTCTAAACCACTTCTTATTCAGTGTTTCCAGCTTTGAGATCTTCTTTATGTTGTTAATGCACTTAAAAGTTTGGCGGAACAGAAAAAAATCAATTAAAATAAATAATAAAATATATAAAATTAAAATTTAATCAATTTGGAACAAATAACTTAAAATAAAGAATAAAGGAAAAAAATAATTGGAAGAAATAACTAAAAAGAAACAATTGAAACCATATATATAAATAAATTTGACGATTTTTACATCACCCACTGATGAGTCTAGCGACACAGTGCACATACTAATCAAGACTGACGTGTTCTCCAAGCCGCCAGGATATGACTCTTGAGGCTGTGTCAGAGCCTCTTTTTGCTTCTCAACCTCCTTCTAATGGGGATCATGTGCGGCCTCGAGCTCTGGCCCCTGAGACGCTTGGGTATGCCATATCTAGCTTTCATCGCATTCTCTTGCCTAGTTTAGGCAATCATGGTTGTTTTGTTGTCTATAACACAATCCGGTCTTGCCTTCATAAATGAAATATATCAAAATACAAAGACACATCGATATATTGGAGAAAATTTTGAGATAAACAAAAATTCAGCATAGTTGACCATACTTCGGATGTTAGAAACAAAGTTTTTGAACAATGCATTTCAAAAATTTGGACGAAATGTTATGTATTTCAACATATATAATCTGAACCATCCCAGACTGTGGACGGTGGCATTGGACCAAAGGTTTGGATGGTTTGTGGTGTGTTTAATGTTGTTTTTGGTCGATTTAGGCATGGTACACGTTTCCTTTGATTGTAGTTATAGTCTAGGATAAGTTTACGACTAAAAATAGTTTTGCATCCTTCATCATATTCATTCATTCCCCACTTCTCATTCATTCTTCCATTTTATTTCTATTTTTTAGATAGATGTGTTTTATTATATCATGGTCACTATTGACTACTCATACAATCCCCAAAATTGATTTGTAGGGATTGTACGGTGGTCAACAAAAACCTTAGATATCAATCACGACACATTTTCTTTATTTTACTACAATTCGGATTTCATAATCCAAATAAAATGTATTTTCATTCAAATAAAATAAAAACGCACGAGAAACTAATGAGGCGGAAAAAATAATACTCCTGTTACTTTTTGTCATTATTGTATGGGATGTATAGAGTTTAGGTAGCTAGCTGTATGGACAATAGTTATTTATTTGGGTAGAAAGCAATTGATGAAGCCCCATACACATACAGTACACAAATCCCTATTCTAAAGCAACATGTACAGACCGAATCCTCTGGCATTTTCCTTTTTTAAATGGAGCAATAAAAGCTACTAACAGTGATCTCGGTCTAACTAATAATGTCTCGGCAAACATTGACATTGTCGTAGGTTTAACCTCTTAGATACTACATAACACATGCTATGGCACCATTAAGACTCTTGGTATCAAATCACTAGAGTTTCATTGCACATAATTCTTCTTCACAATTGTCTCGTGAGATGTGCCTTATACAACCTTGCTAAAATAGTGAAATATATATGGTGGTTGGTGCTATTAATGTACGGTAGAAGCTCCATGGATACCAGAGTTATGTGTATTAGTGGTGTGAATGCTTTTGTTTATTGTCATGATTTTAAATAAAGGTTCGTGGCCACGATTTTATGTCGTTTTGAAACTGTAACGTGACTACGATTGAAATTGTATCAATCGAATTCAACTATGATTCTTCATAAATCATAATATCAAAGATCGTTATGTGACTATGGCCACAAACAACTATCATTTAAAACCTCGTCCATGGCATAAAAAATAAAGACATTTCTCTAATAAGAATAACGGCTTGCTTGTTTCAGATAAGTCCCCAAAACATAACATTCTTACGTTCCAATGTATTACTACCAAAATACTAGATACTTTCATGTACCTTAATAAAATCAGTCAAAATCCGAACATCGAAATTTTAGCTTGTCCAATTTTAGAGTATGAGGTCACACGTTACAAGCATGTCAAAATTGCATGCAAACCACAGTCAAATTATTGGTATATTATGACAATTCACAAGGGCGGAAATTGTGCAAACTCGGTATCATTAGTTTGTCGTTTGCCATTTGTTGAAACAACTCTCAACATCTACACAAAGGAGAAGCAGGCAGCCAACATTATATTATTCTTGATTGTGTGTTTGAATCTACCCGATTCCTTGAATTAATCTTTGCAGTAACACACAAGTGATGCACAATTCATAACCAAAAAAATAAATGAATCGTAGATCCTAGTGCATTAATGATACAATGAAAACAAGTTACACCATCATATACAACGGCTAAAGGATGAAATTGAAATGTAACTTCCAACTTAGAATTCAATCTCATAACATGATAACGAACATTCTCAGAAACTAACATTTGGAATCAAAAACCCAAGAAACAAATGAAATTCCAGGGGTTGACAATTAGAGTCAATCTCACAAGTGTTCCCTTGTTTTAACCTGTAAACCATGACGAGAAATGTGGATGGATGCATCATTTAGTTGCAAGCAATTGGTCAGACATTTTACTTTTTTTCCCATATGAAAACAACAGCAGCATAAGCAAATAATTTTCTTGCTATCAAAATTTACTTTACATGTAAGACAAGGGACAATAGAAAAGCTTTCCCCACCAACCTAAATCCTTCCAAACCCTATAATAAACTCAAAACTAAAAACAAAGAATGGACATTTCTCATCACTCAACAATACTCTAATAGAGTTCAATGACCTCAATAGAGCTATGAAAAGGTATTAATGCTAAAAAAACACAAAATAGCAGGAATAAAAAAAACAAAAGAAAAGGCCTGCATATGTTTCTACCTTGTCTAACTTCAATTGTCAATATCGGTTACATGTGTCCTCCCCAAGCAATCAGAAGATTATAATGGCAAATTTTCCAACTTTTTACACTCAAAACGTAGCCAATCGCCACATCTTTCATCATGGAAATCCAACTATATTTTGGATTTCCCAAAAAATAAGACTCAATTATCTAATATAAGCAGCCTAGTAATTGCTTGGCCAATTCATCTGTGCATGTTGAGGTTGCTGATAAACATTTCCGCCTGGTCCTACCATATCAACTGCTCCTGCCATTGTCTGAGATTGCTGTAACAGCGGATGGACTGCTGCAGCTGTCACTGCTTGTGCAGGGTGATAGATGCTTGTAAAAGGGCCGTGGCCAGCCTGAGTTGGGGCGAAAGTCATGTGCTGACCTTGAGGTGGAAGGTTGTAGAATGAACTAGTGGGCAAGTTATTCATGTCTCGGCCAGGTGCAGCCACCCACACTGCTGAACCTTCGCTCTGCAGCGGAAATAAATGAAATAATTATCATCAGACGTAAGTTTTCTGGTACCAAAAATACACAGGAAAATAAATGGAAAAAGTTACGGTGTGCGCTTTTTTGTAACTGTCATGAAGGAGCAGGAGTTAAATCTGCTAAATTTAATTGAACTCCAACAAGTGAATCAGTGAATATTGTTTTTGTTTGACCATTAAAATAAATGGTCATTAAATTTTTTAACCAAATTAGCAAACTGGAGACATTTGGAGTTTAGGAGTGCAAGAACCATACCAGTGATCTAAAACCAAGTTTCTTAATTTTAAAAAATGTTAAATCAGTTTGGTTTAGTTTGGGTTTTCTCTTCTAAAAACCAAACTAAACTGATCTGTCACACCCCTACTAGAGTCAAAGGGAACAAACAATACAAACCTGTTGTCCACTGATGTATACATTATTTTCCTTGAATTGAGAAGAACCAAGATCCTCGTTGGAGGCTGAATTCCCGGCAGTTGTTGCAGAGTTATGATTATAACCAGCTGGAGAGGAACCATATATTCCAAAAGTGTTTGGCATAACAAGGTGTGTAGGGTTTGCTGCATTTGTTCCAGGTTTGAATGGTGGAAGAGGATATTTCATTCCTGGGGCTGCCACAGCTGGGGGAGGTGGATATACAGTGCTGGCCTGAGGTTGTTGAGGAAATGCACCATTACCCAAATATTGGTGCATTGCTGGAGGTTGGACATAAAATGGTGAAAAATAGTGACCATAAGGAATGTAGTTCGGAGGGTAATGAGATAAATGAACCCCCGGCCGATAGACAGGGAGGGGCTGCTGCGTAACAGGTATTGAGCTTTGCATTAGTCCTGCTGCTTGAGTCGCAATTGGTGTTTGACCTGCGTTGGACAAAATACCTCCCTGCAAATAAACATATAATGGCATAAATTTTTTGAAAACTCGTGTCTTGTTCCAACCTGGTGTTAAAAAACTATATAAAACACAAGTTATTTAACGATTATTCATGATCTTCTCGGACATTAAATGCTTGATCAAGCTTGGTTAATCAAATAGATAGACTCAAGCTTGGGATTAAGCTCGAATATTTAAATAAGTCTAGCTCAAGCCTTACAAGCTCAACACTATGAGCTTGTGAATAGTTCGATTATATAAACCTATATACTAATTACTAAGGTTCTGACTTAGTTCAAGACAAAAAAGGACCCCTAAGGCGCAAAATAGATTGATATGGAAAACATTTTGAAGGAGGCTATTTAACCAATAAATTGAATATGATTATTTTACTAGCCGTTGCTATTTATATTATGAAGATATGTAAAACTTCATTGAGACATGAGAGTTTTAAAATTAATATTGAAGTTTCTTTTTGTAGTAGTCAAGATTTTATGAATTTTTTGTTTGTTGGACTATAAAAAAGTAATAGTCTAGAATAACTTAAGCAAATTTTTAGTTAGGTTCATTTATATAAATGAGCCAAGCTCAACTCAGCTTTTTTTTTCACAAGTAAAACTCAAACTAGTAAGTGCTCAACTCAGCTTGTTTACACCCCTAAATGGAAGCACCATTTTGTGTGTACCATAGCTTCCCATGATAAATGATTTCTTTAATCAACTGTCTATCTCTGATCTAGTAGTGCATTTTGTTGCGGAAATAACTCTCCCAAAAGGCAAAGCTCAAGTTGTCAGGGGCTGATCAATGGCATTATATAATTATAAGAGCCCTTTGGGCTGCAAAACATAATGCTTAGATTGACTCTATCTAGACTACTTTGATTATACAGTCTACGATAATACACGAGAGGAGTTCAGGATTTTAGGGGTCTTGGTAGTTAATGGGGTGAGGTCACACCTAACACGGAATTTTAAAGTACAGTTTGCAAGAATTTCGATGTCACTCTTGTATTTTGTTATAGTTCAGGGTCTACATCACATTATCAATTTTCTTTCCACTATTAAAAATATTCCCAACTTCATCCTTTGCCTACGACAAATTTAACACATGCAAAAATGAATTTAAATTATGGAAAGAATCAAGTAAATGTGTGGCTTAGTATAAGAACATCCTAGAAAACCCAAATGAGTCAAATAGAGGTGCACACATAATTTCAACCATTGCTAAACCTACACAAGATGTCCTTTTAGAAATAACATTCTTTGTAATTTGTATCAAATTTTAAGAAATCAAACATAGAGGTGCACACATAATTTCAACCATTGCTAAACCTACACAAGATATCCTTTCAGAAATAACATTCTTTGTAATTTGTATCAAATTTTAAGAAATCAAACTATGCTGCCAATATTCACAATACAAATCCATGATCAGAAATCAAAAAGTAAATGCACCTGATAGATTTTTCAACTTTGAAACAACATTGTATTGTATAGATGCAAACCTCTTGAGGAGTTTGAGAATTCGGTGTAGGCAGCACCGCAACATTGCTGTTGTACTTGGTGGTAGCCCCAGCAGAAGCAAAAGGAGAAACACGACCATCACTATCAGCACCTGGCCGGTAAAATTGAGCATAATAACTAGGATCCACTTGTGGTTGGACCTATAGTAAGATACAAACATACTTTAACTTTTTAAGCAACAAAAATGCATAATAAACTAAACAACAGACAAAAACGATATAAGTGGCAGGGCTCACAATAAAGCTTGGAAGCCGAGAAACATCACGTGTTTGAGACTCAGAATTGTCAAATGATTGGAGCTGAGTACCCGACATTGGGGGCACAAAACCAAAACCGTAGTTCGGAGAAACATGCATGCCCGGGTATTGATGACCTTCGGGCGGCAAAGCACTGTCTTGCTTAGACTCATTATACTCTGGAATAGCACTGGACGACCCGTCAACCTCACTCGATTCTAAATTCACAGGTACGTTGCTGGGTGATTGTGGGTGGTCAGGATAGTCTCCCACCTCAGACGTAACCGCACCATTTTGACTGTTGAGTTAAAAGACGTGATTTATCAGGAGGACAAAATGGAAAAGCACAAGGAATTAAGTAAAATGTATTTCACAAAACAATGGTATAGAACACAAGATATATGCTGTATGAAATGGGAATCGAAAATATAAGATAAAGTGATTTTGGCATTAAATAATTTAGTCATGATTTTTTAGAGATTTTTACGAAAAGCATAAGCTATTTCCTGTTTGTTTACCATGATGAAAATCACTTTTTTCATAAAAAATAAATATATTATCATCTATCAAAATTATTTTTCAAGAGGACCTAATCAATAGCTTTCCATTTTAACCAGTTTTTATAATTTTTTCAGATTCCCAAGTCTTTTAGAAGTTGCAACAAATGGATTGAAACTCTTAGGGGGTGTTTGTTTCCTGGTTTAAAAAATTATTCCCAGGAACGTGGAGGTTGGAATTATAGATTCCTATGTTTGTTACAAAGTTAAAAAAATAACTCCCGGGAATAAAGAATTCCT
>Ga0315914_1000914_pt1 | contig 41448 bp, 20 predicted proteins | sample MpolenodulesMG_FD_203920 | JGI IMG/M metagenome (GOLD analysis project Ga0315914, IMG submission 203920) | Medicago polymorpha root nodule microbial communities from Los Angeles, California, United States - elongated nodules | ecosystem: Host-associated > Plants > Roots > Nodule | place: USA... | reverse complement strand
GTAAGATAGATAAAGCATAAAAGGATTAAAATCAATTATTTCTCAGCTTTTTCCTTAATAACTTGCAAAACAAGTTACAAAAGTGCTATAAATCTTCATTAGAATTACTACTTCCTGGCACTTATCACCCTACCCCTCCAAACTCGCAAACAAAGCCTAAAACTAATGTAACCCGCAACTATCTTCATTGTAGTTGCAAAAATTCAGCTGGTTCTCCAACCTTCATACATAATGCAACTTTAGAGAAAAATGAAAAGGAAAAAGAAAAAAAAAAGAGGATTATTCATTAGAGGACCTATCACATAAACAAACACCAACATTATAGTGAAAAATGAAATCGAAAGAGATGTAGCTGAGGAAGAAGTCGATGATATCTATACCCGTTAAAGAGTGGTATTGCAGCAAGGTTTCAATGTCGTCGTCACCAACCATCAATCTGCTAAGCATCCACAAACACCACCGTTCGCACCAAAATCAATCTGCTCACATCTTTTCTCTCTCATGCCGTCGTCGGCGACATCCTCTTCTCGCCGGTGAAGATGTTATCACAACACCACAACCACGATCATGTCGGTGAAGACCTCGCAACACCGCCTTCACACCATCTTCTCACGCCGGTGATCTTGCAACACCGCCTTCCCACCATCTCCTCACGTTGTTGATGACCCGTTAAGACTTGCAAGTGACGGCGACATAGAGGATCAGCTCGGAGAAAGACAACACCGGTGACGACGCCGGTAGTCGCGAGAGAGAGGAGGGCAGTGAGAGCCGTATTTTTTTTTGTTTACAGAGAGGTGTATGAAAGTTAAAAAAAAATGATTTTTTTTTTTATTTTTTGTAATAGAAAGAGGTGTAGAGAGCCCTGCTTTGGAAACAGGTTGAGGTATGATGAGTGGGTATCTGATTAGGTCTGTATGGGATACCCCAAAGGTCGAATTTAATAGCTGCCAAAGTAAAAATTTGAATTTCAAATATTAGCACCCATTGGAAGCAAGCGAAATTGAAGGAAACACAACCATCCGAATTTTAAAATTCAAATAGAGCATACAATAGGAGGGAAATATTTTAGGGTTGCAAAAATTAGCATTTAATGACATGTTATTAGAGGGAAAAATTAGGTTTAGAGGTTGCAAGACCCAATAAGATTTTAGAGTCTGAGATGTGTTATATTTTTCGCTCCCTCAACATATTTTTCTAGCTCCGTCCCCGAATGAGTCAAGTCTAGTTTACAAAGGTGAGTGAATGTGTGTGTGCGTGCGTGTATATATATATATGTTCACGTAAATGTGATGTTCCATCATTTGATGATCCACCAAGCAATTTTCTACAATGATTACGTTGAGCCTTATCTCTTTCATCTATTTTGATGTTTTTAAGATGTTGTCATATTGGACTTTTGAGCATGAATGGACCATTTTGTGTTGTTTTATTATCAACCTCCATAGTAACCATTTGGTGTGGGAGTAGGAGCATCAATTGACGGGTTAACACTTCCATTTAATGTGAGTGGACATTGTGGGTGACACTAGTGCAAATCAAGGATACAAAACCTGTTTTTTTAGAGATTTAAGACCACTTTTGCACAAAAACAGGTCTGAAATCTTTAAAAATCAAGTCTTGTATCCCTGATTTGCACCAGTGTGAGAGGTAGCATCATCTGTCATGTAAAATCAAATAATTCATAAAATCTATTAGAGTCATTGAATAACAACCGGTATTGCACATGTTATAAACCCAATTTATGTCTGCTAAGTGTGTTATTATATTTGTAAAGAGTAATGCTAAGAACACTCTCTTTTGAACACTTTAATATCCACTTTTTTATTAGTTTAAATCATTATAAATCTACACTTTAAAAATTAAACTCACACAAAGTGGTGGAACATACATTAATTACATCTCATAAAAGAGTAAGTGCTAGACTACATGTACATCAAAATTGTTGTATTACCGACTTAACGGACTCCTGGGTAGATATGGGGAACACATATTTATCTAAGAGGGTGAAGACGTTTTTGTATTGCCTTCCTTTAATCACCTCATTTACATTAATTCTTTGTTGTGTTAGTCACAAAAATCAAGTTTGCCACTTATATTCACATATTACAAATATTTTCAATTTTCTTTCGTTCATTAAATCTTAAAAATTTTCTTTTAAATAATAATAATAATATAACAATAATTTTATCGAAAATAACTAACAAGTTAACGTAGTAAGGACTTTGTCAAAAAACAAAAAAATTAACGTGGTAAAGACAAAAATATAAGTGATCGAGATGCCGGCAACATTCCATTATTGCGCATATGGCCATATGCACACCCGGCCAGGAAAGGATATGTCTTATAGCATCTGCCAGAAATATATGATCCTTGTTGTGACATGCAAGCACACGTCGCATACTCATCAATGCTTATATATGCACATGCATCTCTCCAAATCTTTAATACAAAAACCAACCAACACAAAGTGTTAAAAAAATGTCACCCTTGTTCTATTACTCTCTCCTTTCTCTAACCTTCATCATAACCATAAAAATTTTACTCAAAATCCAATCAAGAAGGCTAAAAAACCTTCCACCAGGTCCACCAACAATCCCCATAATTGGCAACCTCCACCACTTAAAGCACCCTCTCCACCGTACCTTCACAACCCTATCACAAAAATACGGCGACATCTTTTCACTTTGGTTCGGTTCGCGCCTAGTTGTCGTTGTTTCTTCCCCGTCTTTAGCCCATGAATGTTTTACCAAAAACGACATCATTTTAGCGAACCGACCACGGTTCCTAACCGGAAAATACATCTTTTACAATTACACAACCCTAGGTTCCGCTGCTTACGGGGACCATTGGCGTAATTTACGTCGTATAACAACCATTGATGTTCTTTCTAACAATCGTCTTACCTCCTTCTTAGGAGTTCGAAGAGACGAAACAAATAGACTTGTACAAAACCTTCTCAAAGATGCCATCTCTGGAGGTTTCGGTTTCACTAAAGTGGAACTGAGACCAAGACTAACAGAGATGACGTTTAATGCTATGATGAGAATGATATCGGGAAAAAGGTATTATGGAGATGACGGAGACGTGACAGATGTTGAAGAAGCTAAACAATTTAGGGAGATAATAAGTGAGATTATGTCTTTGTTAGGTGCTAATAATAAGGGTGATTTTTTGCCTTTGTTAAGGTTGTTTGATCTTGATAATTTGGAAAAGAGGTGCAAGAAGATTGCAAAAAGAGCTGATGCATTTTTGGAGGGACTCATTGACGAACATCGGAGTGGAAATATTAATAGTGATGGAGGTACAATGATTGATCATCTTTTGAAGCTAGGTGAATCACAACCTGAGTATTATTCAGATCATTTAATCAAAGGTCTAATTCAGGTAATTATTCGGCTACCTTCGTCCATAAATATAGAGTTCATTTTTTTTGACAAGAAACATAGAGTTCTTATGTTTACTTCGTATATCTACCATTCATTTACTATTTATTTATTGGAGAGGAGATAAATATGAATAGAAGACTAATGGGACCCATAGAGTCCAGAGAGGTCCATTTATTGAAATAGAACTTACTAGTTTATCACTTGTGTTTTTATCTCGTAAATAGAGTAGATAAGTGAAGCAAATTCACACTCAAAATATAGGAACTCTTTGAGTAAAGGTAAGAGTGAATCTAATTAAAAAAATAGAAAAACTATCTTTGAACATCCATACATCTTATTAGCACCTTGAGAGAAAAATAAATTGAGAAAAAAATGATGTGATAAATGAGATAAATTAGTAGTGTGACATGAGATAAATTAGTAGTGTGACAAGATGAGAGGTAAAACAAAGTGTTAAATTATTGTTGAAAAGTTAAGGGTATCCAGATATTTCTTAAAAATTTATATTGAGATATAAGGCGAAACTTAAAAAAAAGATATATATACAACAATTTTGTGACAATTTTTGTACAACTCTCTTCCTCATACTCTTATTGTGTTTTAATCTCTCCTCCTCTTACTGTCTCTATTATTTTTTACCAATAAGAAGAGAAAAGTAGAAAGTTGTCTAAAAAATTGTCCTAAAATAATTGTACAAATAACATCACTCTTGAAAAGAATATGATGAAAGTAAAAAATTAACATTTAAACCAAGCAAGTGAGTTCATGTGGTTATTGAGTTTCGCCAAATGACGAATTGTTCAAAAGAATTTGAATACAATTTAAAAGATATTTAGTCAAACTTTACCTACATCTTGGTCAAACTCTAAGAAAGTTAACACCAAAAAAAAAAATTGTCTGGAAGTTTAGTGGTTGGAGCTCACACATTAATTATGGAGAAGCGTGGTGTCTGGGGTTTGAACCTCGACCCCTACATAAATTATGTAATGTCCCTACCAATTAAGTTAAGTTTATAAAGAAAAAAACATTTATGTTAATAGAAATGTTTGTTTGTTTATGTCGGAAAATGTTTTGTGAATATTCTATTGAATGTATACATCCTAAGAAAGAAAGAAAAAATGAAAAATAGTGTTATAGATCGATGATATAATGAAAAGAAAAAAATATAAGTAAAAAAAATAAAATATTGAATGAGTGTTATAGAATTTATGATGTCTAAATATGTATTATTATTATTTATGACAAAAAATATATTATTTTTTTGTCTACATAACATGAGTAACAAGGGTCTAGAAATTCTAGCTCAACTGACAAATGTCGAAATTGCAAAGCCGGACGTTCGTGACCCGGGTTCGAACCCAGAACCTCACAGTTGTGTGTGAGTTTATTTTCAGTGGATTACCACTTCATCTAAGACAAAAAGAAAACATGAGTAACATAGCTAGCTTTCATCGATAATTAATATTTTATTTGCTATAACTCAATCTTTGTTTTTTTTACATTCTATAATTCAATCATAACTAACCACGATTACTCACATACAAATCTTTTTTGTAAGGTTTTGAGTTACCTTGAATATTATATACTTTTTAATAAAAATAATTATTCTCAATTACTAAATTTGTGCGATATTGTCAACATTTCATTGTCTTTTGTATCTGTAATTAAACAACTCTTTCTTTTTCTTCCTATTTTGACAAAGTATATATCATTGTTTTTTGTCTACATAACATCAGTAAAACATAGTTAGCTTTTATCGATAATTCGGTGATTGTTTTTTGACGTTCTATCATAACCAACCACGATTACACACAAACAAATCTGAGTAGTCAAGGTTTCGAGTTGCTTTGGATATTATATACTTTTCAATAAAAAAATTACTCATCTGTCCCTCCAAATTATATATCTCATTCTAGTAAAATATGTGTGTACAAGATTATTTGTCATCCTATACTATTAATTTTTATTTTCCTATTATATCATCTACTATTTAAAACTTTATCTTTTTCTTCAATTCATTTATTTATCTTTCACATACCTTTGATGAAAAATATTTTTATAAAATGACGCACAATTTCTCCTTTCCATACTACATTAATTAAATTTTCTTAGTTCATGTGAAATTGTTAAGTTGACATAATTTAGACGGATGAAATAGATTAGATTTCAATTACTAAATGTTGTTGCGTACAAGTGTGAGTTATATGTCTCACATCGGATAAAAGAGTAAAAGTTGAACACCTTACAAGTAAGAGGAGCCATAAACCCATTGCATTAAGGATTTGGGTAAGAGTGTGGCGTCTCTCTTGCTTGTATGGTTGTTCTAGCCTCGATGTGGACGGTCCCCCAGGCTCCCCCAGTGACCCAACAGTGGTATCAGAGCCCCGGTTCGACGAAGGGTACGACTAAGGCAGCCGGTCCGTTTGCGCAGAAAGCAGCAACGGCGGTACAAACAATGTCGGTCCGTTTGCGGAGAAAACCAGCAACGGCAATACAAGCAAGTAAGAGCTTCCGCTTGAAGGGGGAGCACGATAAAGTAATGGACTCACATTTGAGGGGGAGTGTTGTTGTGTACAAGTGTGTTATATGTCTCACATCGGATAAAAGAGTGAAGGTTGAACACCTTACAAGTAAGAGGACCCATAAACTCACTGCCTTAAGGTTTTGGGTAAGAGTGTAGCGTCTCTCTTGCTTGTAGGGTTATTCTAGCCTCGATGTGGACGGTACCCCAGACTCCCCCAGTGACCCAACACTAAATTGGTGCGATATTGTCAACATTTCATTGTCTTTTTTTTCCCCTTCTTTTGACAAAGTATGTAAGAATGCATTAAATTTATTAAGTTCGTGTATTTGTTAAATTAAATTCTGATATATTATATATATAACTTCAAATGGGTTGTAGGGTATGCTTCTTGCTGGGACAGACACATCAGCAGTGACTATAGAATGGGTAATGTCTGAATTGTTGAACCACCCAGAAGTGTTAAAGAAAGCAAAAGAAGAATTAGACACTCAAATTGGAAGAAACAAATTAGTAGATGAACAAGATTTGTCAAAGCTTCCATACCTACAAAACATAATCTCTGAAACACTTAGATTGCATCCACCAGCACCACTACTATTACCACATTATTCTTCTGAGAATTGCACTATTGGAGAATTCAATGTTCCAAAAGATACTATAATATTGACTAATGTTTGGGGTATTCATAGAGATCCAAAACATTGGAATGATGCTTTGAGTTTTAAGCCCGAGAGATTTGAAAAAGAAGGGGAGGTGAACAAAGTAATGGCATTTGGGTTAGGAAGAAGGGCTTGTCCTGGATTAAGCTTGGCCCAACGTACTGTGGGCTTCACTGTGGGCTTGTTGATCCAATGCTTTGAATGGGAAAGAGAGAGTGGGGAAAAACTTGATATGATGGAGGATAAAGGACTTACCATGCCAAAGAGGATACCATTAAGGGTTATGTGTAAAGCACTACCTATAGCCAATGATGTAGCGAAGTGAGAGAAATGCTATGAACACTCTCTTTTTAGCATTTTTTTTTATCACTCGTTCTTTTATTGGGTGAAATTCATGTAGGTTTCACCACTTTATGTGAGATCTATTTTCAATGTGTACTACCCACATGGATTTCACCCAAAAAAAGAGTGGATGTTAGAAAGAATGTTAGAAAGAGAGTGTCAATAGCACTCCTCGATGAAGTGATGCCTTTTTTTTGGTTACATGTAATGATGATTGATCTTCCAACTATTAAAAATTGTGTGACGATATAATGATGTGTAAATTATACTCTCTTTTTTGCCCTCTATATTATGTTCTCTTTTACTTGAGAGGAAAGCTACCTTATATTATACTCCATCTCGATCTTATGTTCAAAAATATACTCTCTTGAGAATTAAATACACATTATATATTTAAATTAGTTCCTTTTAATATTATTTATTAAGTTTCTAATGCATTTTTTTCTTCTTAGTATCATTGATTCTTGATATTAATACAAATTTTGAAAACTCAACCTAATTGGATTGGTCTAGTAGTATTTTGTTTGAACAAGATTGGTCTGATAGTGTTAGTTTAAGACTTTGGAGTGTGATCTTCCTCAAGGGCTCGGATCCGATTATGTCCGATGTCAATTTGGATGAGTTAATTTAGTTTCTTGAAAAAAAATTGAATCTAGATTTATACATTTTTTTTAGGGAACTCTACTTTTATATGTGAAGTAATAAAAGATGAAATGAAGTTTTTGGAAAAAATAACTAACACCATTAAAAAGGACGTGCAACCATTTGGTGCATAAGATAGGATAGACACAAGATATGATATGGAGTTGGATAAAAATAATATAAAATAATGATATAGTAGATACTTATGTTATCATATGATATCATGTGTTTGGTGTACATGACAAAATTAATAAGATTTTATTAAGTGACTCCCTTATCATCGTTTCCTGTAATTATTGTATTGTCTTCTGTTTCTCACTTGGTTCTATTCTCCTTCGTGAATATACCTACCCTCCCATGGATACTGCTTACATGGTTGTATCTCCATCTTCCTCTCTATTCTTGCTAAAATGAAATACGCATTATCTTATTGCATCTATAATTTTTACTATTATGGATAGACATGGCAACACAACCCGCCTCCGTCCCGATTTTATCGGAGAAAAGCCGAATTAATTGGGTATGGGTGCGGGTACGGCGAAAACTCGGAGTTTTAATACAAGGTCGGGGCGGGGGATACTCACACCCGCCTCACACCCACCCCGCCCCGTTTGTTTAAATTACTTTTTTACCCTTATATACTCATATACGCTTCTTAATCATAACATATCAAGTATTGAAAAAGCCTCATTTTCTCTTCTCTGATGCGCCGTTCAAGTAAAGAAAGGAAAGTGGAAACTGAAAACCCAAATCCTTCTCTTTCTGCTGTGTCGTTCCTCTATCAGTGTAGGATTGAATATAGCTTGTTAGTGATTTAATTGTTATACCCATTTACAACTATCAATGTTTTGCAGCCAAGTGCAGAGTTCAACAGATTATGATAAAGTGTTGTTAATTTGAGAACCCTAATTCTTCAAATTTGCTGAAACTTGAAATTGTTTCTTTAAATCTTAACAAGGTCATGAAACGTGATTACAAACTTTGTACCCTTTTGAAGTGTTTCATACCATGAAGTTTTTTTTTGTTTTTTGTTTTTTGTTTGTACCCTTTTATTCCACTTTTTTTCGTTCGTTATACCCTTTTGAAGTGTACCCATTTTCATTGTTATTAGCTCTTTTTTTACTGTGAAAAACTTTTTTTCTTTTTGCTACAGTTTTCGCGGGGACGAGTCTAGGGTTAAAGTTTTATCCCCGACGGATTTAGGGGCGGGGGTGGGGCTAGGTACAGTGAAACCGGGACGGGATCGGATATGTTAAAACCCGCCCCGCCCTGTTGCCATGTCTAATTATGGATTTGGTTAGGATTTCAATTTTCCATTTCTTTGATCACATAAGAAAAAAAATACATAAAGTAAAAAGTTTATGGAATAAAGCAAATGGATTGAATAGAGTTTTTCAATTTACAAAGAATACAAAATTAATAGTAAAATTTTTATCTCTTTTGAATTTTTTAATTATATTTTTTGGATAAATAATGAATAATGCTTATAAAAAAAATGAAGGGCTGGCCTGTTTAGCCACGATCCATAAAGGGCGGTCTCAGGTAGTAAGTTTTGATCCATATTTAAATAGTGCTTTTTTGCCCGGCTTTATAAAATCCGAAGTCAGTTAAGACCGTCACGTTGACATCTCTACATTTATCTTGTATTGATTACCTAAAATTTAATGGTGCAGATTATTTATGTTCAAAGAATATTTATCTTACCCTTAACAAGATGAATAAATATATTTTTATTCAAAAAAAAAAGATGAATAAATACTTCTGTAAAAAAATGAATAAATATTAAATAGAACTAAAGATAGATATTTAAAAGAATAGATAAAAAAAATAAAAGAAATTAACATAAAGAAAAATAAATGTGATGGAACTTGGAAGTGGATCTCAGCCTCTATGCATTTTCAGGTGCAACAAAAAAGTAATCTAGGTGTGTTGTTTTCATTTTGAAAAGATGCTATGCTAAAATAACGAGTAAATAGGCAATTACCCCCTCTGAAATTGTAAGTTTTGTCAATTACCTCTCTGACATTAGCAAAACTTCTATTACCCCCCTAAAATTGCACAACGTTAATCAATTTACCCCCTCCGTCAAATTTTTCTGTTAGTCAACATAATATTTTGCAAATACCCCCCTGAAGTTTTGCACTTATGTGCAAAATACCCCCCGAACTTGATTTTTTTTTCTTATCCTTAATTCAAAAGATATTAAAGACAAACAATTAACGGTTAACTTTAATACTTTAAACTCTATAAACCCTCTAAATATTAATTCATGATCACACACTGTTCCTATGCCATTCTAGCATTTCAGTACCTATATTTTAAAAGTTTTAAAGCTAAGTAATTGTACATGTTGTAGACATCTTACAACCTGATCTCATCAGTTTTAATTCTTGTTCATTTTAACAACTTTTTGTACATTTTAGTATCTGTTTCACACTTGAAAAAGAACAAGTAGTTGTTAATGAATATGTCAGATGGATATGAGAAACAAGAGAATGAGAGAACTGGGAATAGTGAAGTACATGGTGAGGACACTTCAATGGGACATTCACATAAGTGCTCAATATCCTTTGATTTGAATGAAGAAGCTATTAGTGATCAAGATGTTAACAATGAGGATAATGACCAGGCATGTGATCATGAATTAGTATTTAGGGGGTTTGTAGAGTTTAAAGTATTAAAGTTAATCGTTGATTGTCTGTCTTTAATATCTTTTGAATCAAAGATAAGAAAAAAAAATATAAATTTTTAAGTTCGGGGGTATTTTGCACATAAGTGCAAAATTTCAGGGGGTATTTGCAAAACGCCATGTTGACTAACAGAAAAATTTGACGGAAGGGGTAAATTGATTAATGTTGTGCAATTTCAGGGGGGTAATTGAAGTTTTGTTAATGTCAGGGGGTAATTGACGAAACTTACAATTTCAGAGGGGTAATTGCCTATTTACTCCTAAAATAACGTATAAAAGCTAAATAAAATCACTTTTTTATATTGTTGAGACGAAGGAACTAACAAGAGTTCTTCTAGAGAATAATTTGTTGTTTCATTTTGTAAAGATGCTAAAATAACGTATAAAAGCTAAATAAAACCAATTTTTGTTTTTTGTATTGTTGAGACTAAGGAACTAACAAAACAATGCCTAAAAATTCTGGATAGAAAAACAATTGGGTATTCTAATGTTTCTTCAAGTATGTGGAACTATAAAATTAAATTTTGAAGCTGAAGTCAGCATTTTAGCTTTGAAACACTATGCTCTAAATGAAAAAGAGTAAATTTGATACCCAAGACAAAACTTTGATAACGTTAATACCTATAAAAAAAAAACTTTGATGGTTAACGTAAAGAAAGCTTTGATCAAGAATGAATCAAGTTATGGAGACATGCTTCGGTCTGAAGATAAGCTCTGAAAGATAAAGTCAATGGTCAACGCTCTGAAAAATATCTGACTAGTTTTGTCTTCTTCTAAAAAAACGTTGTTGTCCTAGTTCTGCAGTAGGTTTTGTCCTTATCAATTTAAGTGAAGACACAGTACATAAACAAATAAAGGTCTTACAAGACAAAGAGGAAGCAACATATCATTCTAAAAGAAGCAAAGAAATCATGAAGTATTGTTCAATGAAATTATCCTTTAGAGGCAAAGAATTCAAATATGAACATATCTATTAATGAGCCGGCAATATCTTCAAACAACAACTTTATTCAAATCTTCTATAAAAGGACCTTGTGCATTTGAAGAAGATATAGATATAGCTACACATTTTCAATTGTGCATTAAATCTGATAAAATTTTAAGTACATAAACATTTAGAAAAATTCTTACAGACTTTCAATCATAGAATTTTTTTAAGTGTTTAGAAATCATTGATTAGGAATCCGTAGGTTGAAAATATAACTCCAAATTGTTTTGTTAGCCTACTCTCCTAAATATATCACACCTTAACATAAGCCACGTTACAACCCTGAAATACCTCTGCAATGTGTAAATAATATGATCTTGAATGTCTGTTTAGAATTGTTTCAAATTCATAGCAACGTGCATTCACATGCCGACTATAGTGAGTAAATGTTGTGACCAGCCCTACTACTTTGGAAGTTACGTGCGTGTATCTTGAAAAAGAGTGTTGTTGAGAGCATGAATTATCTTCTCTAAGTTAGTATTGCTTTCATGGAAGTGATAAATTAGTCAAGTTTGTGAAAAATATGCAAAATTTAAGATTCAATTTCTTTTTGTTATTTGAGGACAAGTGTGACACCCTAAATCCCAAAAATAATTATTACTATTATTTAATTAAAAATAGAGTTTGATTCGCAGTGGAAAGTGTCAAATAAAAACTTTTATAATAATATAAGAATTTTTCCACAAGATTTAGGATATCACATTGACTCATAACAAACATAATTCAGATTTCACTTGCTTGAAAATTATAATAATATTAACATTGAATCTTTTGGTTTTGAAAATACTTTCTTTTATATCATAGACAATGGTTTTCGTGTACAAAACTAAATAAGTAAGCATATCTCTTTTCCTGTGTCACTATCAGAGCGGTGTTTTTCCTCAAAATAACAGACGACGCAAGACAAGTCTTCATAGAAGGCATGTACTTAACTCAAAGACTCATAACCTATAGAACTACAGTTTTGCAACCGCAGGGCCAAGCCAGCAAACATAATTTGAAGAATAAATGATAAAGGATATGTTTATTTTTGAAGAAACTAATTCTAGTTCTTAGCAGACTAATAATTTGAAGAAACTAATTCTAGTTCTAATTATATTCTTAGCATACTAATAATAAATGTGTATCAATAAGATATATGAATTTATACATCGAACTTATAATTAATAAGGTAATTCTACTAAAATAATAACAATTTAAAACTGATATAATTATTTTTCATTAAATTAAATACATTCAATATCAGTTTAGTAAAATATCGTTAAGATATAATAACAAGGAATTTGGGGTGTGAAAAGAAGCTCTGTTGATTAAAACTGATGTGCGTTCACAAACTGGCCTGAGAATGACCTAAGGAAGGAAAACCTAGTTAACCCAATTCAGGTATCAACATGCAGCAGAAAAGGGAGGTGCATAAATAAATCTGGTTCCAATCTATTTTTCTATTAATTTCAGTTCTAAAAAAATATTAATCACTCGATCCACTCATCCATAACTAAAACATTAGTCTTTAAAATACTCATACGAAACTACTATCATTCTTCATAAAATAATAAATCAATAAATAAAATATAACATTTTATTTTACTTCTAACTCAAATAATTACGTATAAAACTATCACACCATAACAACTACACACATAACAAAAATAATCACAATATTAGTAAGACACCAGATAATTATTTATAAAACAAATATTTAAATAAGATGATAGTAAGAATGGGTTAGAATAAAATACACGGACACTTGTTTTTAATCCATACAATGTCACAATAAAAAGCAACCTACATTTACACATAAAATCACTTAAAAATAATAATTAGAGATTTATACCATGAACATATATTTAGATATATGGAAACTTTATTTGAAAAATTTGGGGTGTTACAACAAGCCACAATTTAAATTTGAGGTTGTGATGACAAAACATCTTACATTATTTTTAGCATTTTTTCAGTTATTTTTAGTTATGATTTGACCCAAATAAGAGGAATTTTAGAACAATTGACTATGGTTTAAGGGTTATTTTGTAATGTTTTCATATCAAGTCATGTAATTATAATTCTTCCTTAAACCAAGTAATTCTTAAGTGTTTTGTTTTGAAAAATCATGTAATTCGACAAAACAAGAGAGACCTCACAAGAAAATTTGGAAAACTTGGAATGAATATTCAAGAGGTCTTTGAAGACATTACAAGTTGAGAAAATTCTATTTCAAGTCTCAATACAAGTTTGATTGAAGAAAACATCTTATTATAAAAGCTTATAAGGTTAAGCTTTTGCTTAACCCTAATCCTAAGCTAAATTTCCCTACCAACTATCTTAACCTTTGCTTCCTTAAGAAGTCTCTCGTGTGCATTTAATGCGGTATTAAAAGTCATTTCTCTCTCAATACTTGGTGATCTTCTATCTTTCCATTTTGAATTTGAATTCCCACTTTTCAACAATTAATACAACCCTAATCTCTATGAGTTTCTTAAGCCAAATCAAGTGGGTTCCTTATATTCTAAAGGTGGTTTAGATGTATTCTAAAGATTAACAAAGTGATTGGGAATAAGATAGTGAGTTTTTATAAATCTAAGACAGGATTTGAAATCTCTCCATTGATTTTTTTTTTCATTCAATTTTTTGCAATTTTAATCTCAAAATTTAAAAGACATCAACCACTTTTTTTTATAATTTAACTCTAATTTTCTCTCATATTTGATGGTTGAGATTCCACATGCAAAAAATTGAGAGAATTTTCAATGAAGAGAATACAAATCTGACTGCCATGAATGAGAATTCATGACAAGAAACTATAATTTGTAAAATTCAATCATGGCTATAACTTAATTCGTATAACCTGATAAAATTGAAGTGCATTTCAGTCAGTCGTATATTTTCAAATCCCAATTTGAGATTAAAAGTTGGAGTGCCAGTTAAATATTTTTAAATCACTAATTGAGATTAAAAATTGGAATGTCAGTTATGCTATTAGGGAATATAGACCATAAATTAGTACTCCCTCCGTTTCAAAATGAATGTCGTTTAAGGTTTTTACACACATATTAAGAAATGCATTAATTAAAAGAAAGAGAGATGTTATTTTACCAAATTATCCTAATCAACTATTGGTTTGTTTTTAATTAAAGAAAAAATAATACTTTGAAAGTAGTGTATATGGTATTAATTGAAGGGTGGAATTGAAAAAAAAAAATTATTATTGCATTGGAAACTGAAAGTGACATTCATTTTGAAACAAATTTTTTTTTGCTAAAACAATACTCATTTTAAAACGGATGGAGTATTATGCAATGGGATAAGGTTGATATTAACAAGAACGGAAAAATATGTACGTGAATGAAAGGTGATACCATGAAGTAATATTTGTGATAAAGTTTTTATACTTAGGTTATTTTAACACCTTCTGACGTAAGAATTCCTTTCAAGTTTCAACGAAGGCAGATTCCTTTAGATGATTTATTTTAAATCAATCGCTTAAACATGTTGGAATATATTTATCAATGCATGTGTTTTCACATGGTCAGTTGCATGTCCAAATTTCAAGAGTTACATCATGTGAATGATTTGTAGATATTGATAACTAATGAAGATACTAATGTAACTTCAAATATCATCTATATAAAAGTATTTCGTAATTTATCAATAAAATTATATAATAATCATCATGTAAACTATTCAATTATATTTCATTTTAGTTATACAGTATAACTTATTTGTTCCATTGCTTGGTTAGTTGGACCCGTGCATCGCACGGGTCAATGTTCTAGTTAAAAAAGACAACGAAAAGGGAAGAAACGTGTTGGAAATAGGTGCCATATGCCTTGGGTGTGCTGCCACATGCCTCGTGTGTGCAAAACAGTGCTGAAAAACACTATTTTTAGGCACCACACACGAGGCGTGCATGACCAAGCTCAACACACGTGCGAACTCTGGGAAATAACATCATTTTGCTGTTTTTGTCATGAGAGTTTGAGGAAAAAACCCAATTTGCCCCTCCAAACCCACTTGGAAATCAACCTATATATACAACTTCTCTCATTTATAATTATTTATTCATAACAAAGCGGTTCAAGGGAAAGACATGCGCTAGAAGCATCAAGAGAGAAGTATCTCCTCAACCTTTATGCTTAGAGTATCTTTTATTTATTTTGTAATTTATTTTTAGTCACCACGAGTAACTAAACCCTAATTGGGTAAGGCTCTAGGATGAACCTCTATTGTTTGTTGAATCAATTTAATTTAAGTCTTTTATTCAGTTATGTTGTGAGATTTATTTAATTTTTATATGCAATGATCTTAATGCTTTTGGGAAACCTAGAGAGTATGACATGCCTAGGATATCTTAACTGAACACAAAAACAGGGAGCCGCATAAGATATTTCTGGTCAACTTTTCTGAACGTTGCATTATAAACTTTATTCTTCCCCCTTGGTAAGATAGACTTAGGGTTATCCGTATGTAGAACTACTAAGGTAAGAGAGGCTATGTGGTGTACTTCTAACATCCATAAACGGAGGTGGAACCTTTAGATGTCAATGTAGGAATACCATTTCTTTTATGCTTCAATTACCTCTGAGAACTTAAGTCCCCACTCTAACAACCTTATGTAGGTGTACGGACCCTGTAGGATTGATGACCATATACTTGTATAGCGTGTATAACCTTATTGTGATCAGCAGGTGCAACTTGAAAGCTAGAGGAGCATAAAAATTCCACGAACTCGTCACTTAAATAGAACCCTTATCTCATAACTGACAAATAATTTTCTTTAATCCAACAAGGAAATAGAGGGGATTCAAGAAATCATAACCACCGCTAAATTCTGCAATCAAAACTATTTACTTTTCTGCAATCAAACTCAACTGCTTTGTGCAATCAAATCAAACTTGAAACTCCCTCATTCCCCCAACTCCCATTTAATTTGCTTTATTTACTGTTTTTGATAAGTTTAATTAGTTGCCAAGTTAAAACAACAATCCACACGGAGACGATTTTACTTATTGCTTTATTACTTGAAACAGTTTGGTACATGATGAGTCAATTAATGAGTTAATTATTAGTGTTTTTTATAAAATATTTAAGTTTATTTTATTTAGATTCAATATGTTTTTATTTCCTTTTAGAGCTATTTTACTTCAATTGCAAGTTATTTTATTTCAGGAACAAATATTCAAAAGATTGAGTCTTGGAGCAAAAGAAAGGAGAATTGGAGCTGATTCATGCCAAAAATACGAAGATCTTATACAAAAATATCTTGTGTAAAGAATTGGAAGATCTTGTGCCAAAATATAGCATAGGCGCGCCCCATATTGCCCTTTTTGCTACTTTTGCTTCCTCGACAAGCTGCCTATTTTAGTATTTCTGACCTAGAGCCCATGTTTTCTTGTGCAACACTTTAGTGATTTAAATCTTGGGGCTCAAGTCAATGTTAGACTATAAATAGAGCAACCATCTAATTTGTAAATCATCTTTTGTTCTTGGAAATAATAAGTGACAATTGTTTTCTTTAATAAAAGATCAACCTTTATTTTATGTTCTTCTTCTTCTTCTCTATGTCTACAATGAACGTGAGTGAGTAGACTCTTCTTGTCTTAGGATTGTTGGATGAGTCTAATGACATAATTCTAATCAAACCAAGCCTCGAACCCTAATTTTATATAAATCTACTTTCTAATCTAATTTCACCGTTTTTATAATGAATTAACAAGTATCAAACTCATAAAGCGACAACAGAGGGTTATTTAAAATGGACCTGCAATACTATTTATCTTCGAAGTGTGTTAGATTATTATTTTTTGCTAGATTGTTAGAAATAAAAAATTATTAACGGAGTAAAGTATAGATTTTAACATAAGAGGGGAGGAGAATGTAATTCAAGTTTCTATCAGAGAAGAGGGGTGAAATATTTTCTAATATGTTTTGAGTAAGAAGGGGAGGGAAATGTACATTTTAACATAAGAGGGGAGGAAAGTGTAATTCAAACATCTTTGAGAGGATAACATAAGAGGGGAATGAAGTGTAATTCAAACATCTTTCAAAGGAAAGAAGTGTAATTTACTAAAAAAATAATTACTCGTCATTACACAACTAATTTCTAACCAAGATAAAACATTCACACATAATTTTCTAGAAGTTGGGACAATAAAAGAACAAATAAATAGTTGTTTCATTCGGCTTGCAACCAATCACACAAGAAATGGATGTTAAATTTGAATGAGTGAATATCGTTTATTTTTTTCAGCAGAAAATAATCCTTATTAGTTTAATTTAATCTATATTTTTACATTTCATATGTTTAAAAAATAATTGATCATTGTTGATTTGTAATGTTAATTTTTAATATATTATATGTTATATTTTGCATCAAACTTGTGAATTATATTAATGGAATCTATTAAACTTTGTAGCTTCAATCAACTGAAAATCGATCAAAATTAAATTGCGTATAATTAGATCAAAATGAATTTTATTTAAAGGATTCATCCAAATTGAACCACGTACAAATTTACATTTTGACCAATGTGTAAACTTTTTTTTTACAATAATGTAAAAAAAATTTAAACTGATAATGCATGCAAATTAAATGTGTATCATTATACAGTTTTGTAATGCATATGGTTTTAATTAGTTAATAAACAATTTTCAAGTTGTCTCCTAAAAAACAATTTTCAAGTTGTAAGTCAAAGGTGATAATGAAACATTTTTTTGAAGATTAATTGTATGCATAGATGGTACTCCAACATAGGCATGCATTAGCCCTTGAAACACTCACCGAGTCACCGTGCCTTGCAAGGTGCTGTTCGAGCGCTATCTTATTCCATTGACCTATCCGTTGGAAGACTTTCAAATGAATGGACCCCTAAAATCCAAAGCAAAAATCATCATTTATTTCTCCATTGACTCAGCATAAGCAAAGACCGTTGTTAATTTGAAATTAAAAAAAAAAGGAAAATGAAATGATAAAATAAAATAAAATAATGAAAGATAATTGCATTAAAAGTTCACGCACATAAATGGAGAAGTTACTTTTCAAACTCCATTCGATCTAATGATTTTGACATTATTTATCATTTGAGATATGACTTATTGATATGAGAATTTGAGTTTGATTTTTGGATAGAACAATTCTTTTTTGACTATATTTTATTTAACTTCAATCAAATTCCAAATTATCAAAGTCTTTTTCCCTAAGACTAGAAGGTTAAAAAAAAACTAGGAATTATTGATTGCTTACTTATTGCAAGATTAAGCTAATAAAACTTTTAAGTTTCTCTAGATATTTTTAACAAAACTTTTAAGTTTCTCTAGATATTTTTTATGGCATACTGAAAAATATAATTTATTTATAATTTAAAAATATTTAATTGAGTTAGGCGGTTATATAATATTTCACTGTATAATACAAATGATATATACCAAATCAATGACTAGATTTTTTTTTGTTGAGAATTTCCTTTATAAAAAAGAAAGGACTAGAAAAATGAAATTGGTTGTTAAAAAATGTTAAAATATTTGATTATTTTCTTGAATTTTGAAACCAATAGATTATTTGATTTTCATTTAATTTGTAAAAAATTGACATATATTTTTAAAAAATATCCATTAAAGTTTTTTTTCGAAAAATTAAAATCTCTATTGTAAAGTTTTTATAAATAAAATACATGCACAAGTACAACATACCTTTTTTTTTCATTAAAGTTTTTTTTTTTGGCAAACAAGAGCAACATACACGATAACTGTTTTTGAGGGGAGTCAATATGATAACTTGTTAGGTCAATTTGTTAGATGACTATATATTGTATATTATACTAACTTTTTCAAGCTATTTAAATTTAAATAAGCTTTTAAAGTTGATCAATAGATTGTACCCAAAAAAAAAAAATTGATCAATAGATCTTCATGTTTATTTTTTGTGTATATTTTAAAATCACCTGTAGTGTTTTTATATTAAAAAAAAAAACAGCATATAGAAATTGTTGGTAACAAATATAGACAAACACGTTGAACACAATATATTAACTACATATTCCATGTAAAACGTGATCAATGAGATTGTGATTAACGAGTGTTCGTTTGTGAAAAAGTCTCGCATTACTATTGTAAAATAAGAGCATAATGACATTCTTTTTTAATGGGATGGTGCAGAAGTGGTTGATAGGACGAAGCGGATATCAAGGTCTTGGTTATTCTCTTATAGTAATTAAACAATGGTCATGTCCTATAATTAAGTCCTAATTCAACTGATAAAAATGTCAAAATTGTTGAGTCGGATGTCTTGATTTACGTGTGAGTTTATGATGGCTTTGCCATTTCTTCTATGTACCAAAAAAAAAAATTTGTCGTAATTTTTTCTCTGCTTTTTTGTTTTCAGTTTATGTTCTCGAAATTGTATTTCTTTGTTTTCTCTATATTAGTTTTTTCCAACATTTAAAATCTAGAACATATATTTATTTTCAAGTTAGCAAAATAATTAAGGAACTTTAATCACAAAAAAAAAAAAATAGAAAGAATTTTCATTATTCTTTCTTTTCTTAATTTTTGTCAAAAATATATCTCCTTTTCTCAGAAAAGCATGTCCAGTGTAAACCGATATGACTCGTCGTCTAGTTAATTGGATTCCCTCTAATTAAAAAGGGCAATAAAATGAAACTTAATGCGATTTTTCTTTAGCGTCTTCGTTAGAGTTGTTGGAAATATCCAAGAAGCTTCATTGTCAAGGTATACTAAGTCAAATTAAAAAAGTTATCATATATATATATATATATATATATTTTTTTTTTTGAGGTCGAAAATAGAAGTTATCATGTAGTATTTGTATTTCTGTATAGTTTAGCTCTAGATAAATGAGAAATATCGATTGATAAAATTTATCATCGAATTCATCGATAACTACTTTTCTTTTGGCGTGCTATGAAAGTTCTTATTAAAAAGACAACATAGTTTTTTTTTAAGGCAAGAAAGAGAAGATAGTTCTTCAATGTCAAAAACCATCTAAATCTAAATAAACAACAAAAAGAGAGTGCCATCCTAATAGAAAAATAATCCTTGACAACAATTTCGAAGAAAAAATGTTACTCTTAATGGGAAAAAGTGACATGCTTAGAATTATTTTTCAAAACAGCTGTGCTATTTCACGCGAAAGAAAACGTCCCGAGCTTATCCCGAAATCACCAGCAGCCAATTACAATAAAGCTTGTGCGGAATTCACGGAAGAGAGAGGGATAAATCAGCATGAGAGAGAGAATGAAATAGCCTTCAGGAACCTCTCGGGACAGTTTTTATCGGGATGTTTAGCATTTTTCTTTTCAAAATACTAATTTATCTTGAATGATTTTGTCGTTGGCCTTTTTTTTTTTTGGTAATAACAGGAAATAAAAGAAGAAGGGGAGAAAACTCCTTTTTTTTTTTTTGGTGATCATAAGAATGTTAGTTATTTGCATGACATAACTTAGGATGCAAGCTAACGAGGATTAAGCCAAGGTTAATCTTCCTGCAAACAAAAGATTTTTAATTTTCCGGTTAGAGAGCTTCTTTAACATTTTTTCCAAGTCAAATTCAAAGGAGTCCTTAAAGATTCTCTAGTGAAGCATACAAGTTCCTGGTTACATCCCTAAATACAAAGTTTGGTCAACCTTAGTTTCTCTTGGATCAAGGAGGATTTGGCGCATGTAGCAGAGATCTTGCTTATTAGGGAAATCTTAGAACAGAAAAGGTCGGTTTGTATGAGATTATTTGGAACCGTGATTTGCCTTCACTTCGCCTTTCAGAAATAACAAGTGATGCACTCAAAGTCAAGGCAAAAGAGTTGGTCTGTCTGTATCATTGGTCTGTCTGTATCATTGATACAAACTCTAGAGTAAGTTTGCATTAGAAAAGAGTTGTATAATTGATAAAAGTAAGTTTGCATTTGGTATTAGAAAAATGGTAATGTGACATTCAAACATAGACCTCTTGAGGTATAATGTTTGACTCTAACAAGAAAAATAGAAATAAGACATTTCTCTCTTCTCTCTTTCTCAAACCTTAGTTGTCACCGTTTTTCTTATTTTTATGCTATTAATATGAATGTTTTGAGTTTGTTTGCAAATTTATCCTTTTTGTTTTTAGCAACTTTGAATTTATATTCTATCGCGTACTCTATCAATTTTTTTTTGAAAAGGGATGTACTCTATCAATTTAAATGAATGAATATCGTTTATTTTTATCAAAAGAACATCTCTTTTGAGGAGTCTCATTGTCGGGGGTCAAGATGAAATTTTATTTTTCGCAAATGTTTCTCTCCTCAAAACGAGTTAGGGTTCTCTCCATTTAATGGAAATTGAAGAGAGATAGACTCGTTGAATATATAAAAATAATACGAGTTTGTCTAACATGTGCAATATTGTACATATTAAAACAACTAAAAATGGAATTTTTTTATTAACAATATACATATTAAAACTGAATATACAAGTACCAATGCAAACTTACTTTTTTAAACTTCTTAACATGTGCAAATTTGCACATGATAGAAAAACCAAAATAATATTATTATACTCAATGAATCTAACTTTCTCCAAATGACCATTTCTATTAAATGAAGAGGATATCAACTCTCGCAAAAAGTACTAGAGAATTTTGGTAAAGGGTCGTCAACATTATGGCTCATGGTAATCAAGAGTTCGGTCGGGATGTAAGTAAATCCTCGTCAAAAATTGTTCTGCCCGTAAACAAACTTAAGTTCTTGTAAACAATTCGTCATTAGTGAAGCTCATTAGCCACTCGAGTCTAATTTCTTGCTGAAGGGAAATCGTATAGAAAAACATAATATACGCAGCGGATGAAACAAAAATAATTTCTCTTTCAATGGATCCTTATGAATGAACATGATCAGGGATCGATATATTGCCTATTGTAGTGCAGTTCCTTTAATGTCGAATTTCCTAGACTATCACAAGCACCACTTGACCGGCAACGCTTCTACTCAGTCCACACAAACAGTTTTCCCCACTCACAATGCTAGCTGTTCTAGATCGGCCAAAAGGATCTTAGGCCCATTTACTTAGGCCCAATACAATCCAAATCCCAAACACCACGTTTGGCTACATTACTTGCGACATACCCCTTCTCCATGAAGGGGGTGTACGAAGCAAGCAAGACTGGTTCAAACGAGCCACAACGTCTCTCTGCACGTTCCCACAATTATTTCTCTGGTGATTACACTTCCCACAATTTCGTAACCGTCGAACCCAAGTGTGCCGTTACAACAGCTCTGTAGCCCTCCACCTCTATATATAGGGGACTCTTAGCAGTCCCCAAGGTAGAATTGACTCTTCCTCAAAACCCTCACTCTCTGATCTCTACTAACTTGAGCGTCGGAGCACCTGCAGGTACACACCCCCCGCCGTTCCAAGAAGCACTCTTGACGCATTCTACCACCACTCAAACCACAACATTCAAAGCACCGACAATTACCTTCTGATCAGGTACGATCACTAGCTGCTACAATATGAAGGCTTGGAGAGAGAGGGGCGGTTTTAGGGTTTCAAATCTAGGATTTTTGAAGTGGTATCAGGTTTTCATTGTGCGCTTGCTTCAACACAAATGTTCTATTTATAGAACCCTTTGTCTGCTTAGCAAGTCAGAAGATATCGGGATTGTGCAAGCCAATAACCCATTCGTTGTTATGCTAACTAATTAGCTCCATTTACTTAATGTATCCCCAAGTAATAAATCTCACTTATTTCTCTCGTTCAACTGTCTTTTTGTGTGTGATCCTGTAGGTTCTTGTAATGGTGGCAACAATACTAAATCTTATAATTAATTTTATAAACAGTGAGCGGTATCTAACAACGCATCATTGTTATCGAAGTGACAAGAATGTCAAGTGATTTGACGAAACCTTTATGTGATAAAGATCATTGTGCATTGCTGCCCTTTATCCCTCTTCAAACTAAAGCATGACTACGAATATTTTAGGAATAATGTATTTGTGAGTAATGGTGTCTCACGAATAAGTCATACTTAATGTTCCATTCAAACGAACTAGCTATTCTAAGAACTTTATTACTTTGAAAACATAAACATAATAAAGAAATGCCTTTATTTAGTAAATAAAGATTCAATACAAGTACCAAGTTGTTATAAATAATTGGCCTTAGGACTTACACCATCAGTTGTGGCAACATCTATAATTAAAACATGGATGTCATGTACACACAACTTAGGTTGTAGCGGCAAGAACGATAATATATATAGGTTGGAGTTCAACTTCAAACTTCACACTTCTCCATATTTAAAAGGTGTGAGCCTCGTCCACTAGGCTATTTGACCATATAATTAAAACATGGATAAAAGATTAATGCTAACTATGTATAGACATTCAACAAATTAATCAAAATATATTTTACCATTAATTAAAGTTCTTTAAAATAATAATAAAACTACAAATTGAACCTACGCTAGAATGGACCCACTTATTAGACTAGCTTACCATCTTTGGCCATGATCTCACTTTTTGCTTTATAAAATTTCATAAAGTATAGTCTCTAAAAAACTATAATTAAAAACATTCAATCCACTTAAATTATTATTTATCAAGAGGACTAATATATGAACACAAAAAAGTAGTCAGATCATATTTTTAAACTGTGTTAGTTGTTAAAAATTGTGTTCCAAAATAATTACTCATTTTTCTAATATTAGTTAGAAAACAATAAAATTTCCCTCCATTTGAATTTTTCTATTGATAAATAATATAAAAACATTAGTGTGAGAATAATGTCATTATCAGCAATGTTTCTATGTGTGTAGTAGATCCCATGACTCCTTCAACCATCCTCCTCTTCCATTTTACCTATCTTTTCCCTCTCTTTACGTCACATTTTGATTGTGAAACTCAAACCTCCCCACCAAATATACAAATATTACTTCTCTCTCTCTCTCTCTCTCTCTCTCTAAAACTTTCCATGTAAGACCAAGACAATTACAAAGTCCTTGTACAACACGTCCACCTTATATTATACTCTTCCTTCCACCTCTATTTCCTCACTGCAAAAAACAAACAAACTCAACAATGAAACCGTGCATGGTTTTTCTCTTTGTCTTGTACTTCTTTCTTCATAGCTATGTTCAAGGTCGTTTTGTGGTAGAGAAAAACAGCATCACGGTTCTATCACCACATAAACTAAGAGGTAAAAACGATGGTGCTATAGGAAACTTTGGTATTCCAAATTATGGAGGGTATATTGTAGGGTCACTTGTTTATCCTGAAAAAGGCTCTCATGGTTGTCAAGTCTTTGAAGGTGATAAGCCTTTCAAGTTTCAGTCTCATCGTCCTACTATTGTTCTTCTTGATCGTGGAGGTATTGCTTTTTGGTCAACTTTGGTTATCGTTGACTTTCTTTAATAATTAGTGTATTGTCTGCTTCATATTTTATTCACCTGCACATACTAATTTAATGTTGTTTTGCTTTTTTGATTCTGTTTAATTTTACTGTTACATAAATTTAATGTCTGTTCTGTTTTTTTTTTTTTTTGTTGGTCTATATATGCTGAGATTAGTTATAGCCCTATAGGATTTAATTGATATATTCATAGCCAGGGTAATGATCAATCATATTCATTAGATCATTAAAAATGTTTGATTTTCATGCTAATTAATTCTGAAATCACACATATGATTAATTTTGATTTGTTGGCACTGTAATTTTTACAATAACAGAACTCTTAGATATATACTTATATAAGGGAATCATATAAAAGATCGCTGGTATGTTGCTTTGATGATAGAATCGGTGGTTCATCCGTTGCTTGATATTTTTTTCATACTAATTTCTGCATAGGTTTTCTTTATAATTAATTATTTTTAGTTTATATTACTTTCCCTTCTTATAAACCACACCATAATAGACAAATTGTCCATTACGTGTCAGTGCTTAGTGGTAAGAGCTTAACCTTGTAATCTCGCGGACAGTTATAAAACATATGAATATACAAATTGTCTCTTGAAATTCAACACATCTGAATATTGTGACGTAGTTTAATTCATGTCACCAACCCCATTTGAAAATGGTTTTAGATGTGGTTATTTTTATTTTGTTTGGTCTCTTGGAAGCCAACATATTATGGATCAATTCCAATGAGAAATGGTTTTGGTTGTTGTCGGTGTCACGGTAGTTTCTTGAAAGCTGAAAAAATGACTAGTCTTAATAAAAAAAGTCACTCAAAGGACCAAGAATTTCTTTGAATCCAAGTTTTGTAATGCTTATTGACAAAGTTACTTGCACTTGTAGAGTGTTATTTTGCCTTAAAGGTATGGCATGCTCAACTAGCTGGAGCCGCAGCAGTTTTAGTGGCTGACAGCATTGATGAGTCACTGATAACTATGGATTCTCCTGAGGAGAGCACCGATGCCGAAGGCTACATAGAGAAGATTGTAATTCCATCAGTACTAGTAGAGAAATCCTTTGGTGATTCATTGAAAGATGCTTTAAACAACAAAGATGAAGTTTTGCTGAGAATAGATTGGAGGGAATCGGTACCTCACCCTGATAATCGAGTGGAGTATGAGTTCTGGACCAACAGCAACGACGAATGTGGTGCACGTTGCGATGAACAAATGAATTTTGTGAAGAATTTCAAGGGTCATGCTCAGATTCTTGAGAGAGGTGGATATACACTGTTCACTCCACACTATATAACATGGTTTTGTCCAAAGCCATTTGTTGAAACCAGTCAGTGCAAGTCTCAATGTATAAACCACGGAAGATACTGTGCGCCGGATCCAGAGAAGGATTTTGCTGAAGGATATGAAGGGAAGGATATAGTGTATGAGAATTTGAGGCAGCTCTGTGTTCATAGAGTAGCGAACGAGAGCGGCCGTTCGTGGGTTTGGTGGGATTATGTGACAGATTTTCATGTTAGATGTTCTATGAAGGAAAAAAAATACAGCAAAGATTGTGCTGAAGTTGTCATGAAATCATTAGGTAAGTGAATATTTTCTATACTTCTGTTAATTGGATTCTTCTGTCTTTGTTTCTTTTAAAAAAGTTTGATCTTAGATTCTTAATACTACAGATCTTCCCATTGACAAAATTAAGAAATGTGTTGGTGATCCTGAAGCTGATGTGGAGAATGAAGTGCTAAAGATTGAACAAACATCACAGGTTAATATTTAATACGTACCGGTTGATATGTCATTTGAAAATTAATAAGTTTTCAAACTGTTGTAAGCAAATAAAGGCTACTACTATATGAAATGAAACATATATTTCATATGTATAATTTGATCCATCATCCATTTTTGTTTTATAGATTGGAGGAGGATCTCGTGGCGATGTCACCATTTTGCCAACATTGGTTTTAAACAATGTCCAGTATAGAGGTTAGTTACTGCAACACCTATTTGGTAGATGGTTTATTTGATGTCACCTTACATGCTATTAACATATTTAGCTATCAACATTCAATATCATATTTCTTGAGTTCAGAGTTTAGCCAATTAAGTCTCAAAATCTTTGTCATCTGTGTAATGTAGTGGACACATATTTTACCTCTTCGACTTTGCTTTCAACTTCAACTTGACAACCGTTCTTATTAACATATCTGATGTATCGGAATTCTAAAGATTTTGTTTGTTTTGTCTAAAGGAAAATTGGAGAGAACATCTGTCTTGAAGGCTATATGTGCTGGATTTAAGGAGACTACTGAACCTCAAGTCTGTTTAAGTGGAGGTTGGTGTGCTTAATTTTACATTATATGAACTGCGCTAATGACAGATTCTTTTAGTTCAAAACATGGTTAGCAAATTGTGAATCGAAATTCCTATTTTAATCATCATCAATTGAATCTTATTATGAATTGTACGATAAATAAGTGGCATAGCAAAATTGAAAGTTAATACATAATATTTGAACCTCAAAGCTATTCAATATTCAAGTCATAAATCAAAGGACAAAAGAAAAGTGGCTGGCTATACAAGGTTAACTCAAAAAGTGGCAAGCTACACTAAGTTTAGGTAGTGAATGATTCATCATGGGACTCATGTCCAAATAGATACACTGTAGGAATTGGTATCAATTTAGTTCAGTTTTATATCGAATCGAGATACTACTAGCATGTATTGTAAGATATTGATAACCATGGTTCAAAACATCTCTGTGAGAGTTATATTAACTTAATTCTTGTTTTAATTTATCAGATATTGAAACTAATGAGTGTCTGGAAAGAAATGGAGGATGCTGGGAAGACAGAAATGCTAATGTAACTGCTTGCAAGGTATATATTAGGAATTTCTACAACCAATTTTTCTTCCAAAACATAATTACTATTCACTAGACATATATAATGGTCTATTGTGTTTCTGTGATTGGCTGCAAGTTGAACATTTTATTATTTCTCAGGATACTTTCCGGGGAAGAGTTTGTGAGTGCCCTGTTGTGAAAGGTGTTCAGTATAGGGGTGATGGTTATACAACATGTGAAGGTATTCCTTCTGATTATTAGCAGTAACTATTTGTTTACTGTACTCAAAATGATAAACTATTTTCAATGTGCTGCTGATATATTGTTTACTCTTCTCTTTATTTGACAGCTTTTGGACCTGCAAGATGTTCTTTAAACAATGGAGGTTGTTGGTCAGAAACTAGAGATAAAATTACATTCTCAGCTTGTTCAGTTCAGTACTGCTCAACCAAACCTTGAGTTTTCCTTCTTTTCTTTATCCCTTTCGGTCCGTGTAATATGGGTATTTTTCTGGTTTTAGTCCCTACAAACAAACTTGATTCTCTCTGATTTAGTCTTAGTCTTTTTTCCATCAAAATTTGATGACGCGGCTAATAAAGAGCCGCATGGACAGTGGTCATGCGTAAAATCGAATTTGGATGGTAAGATGACATCAAAGACTAACTTCGAGGAAATTTGAATTACAGGGAGAGAATCTAAAAAAAGCTGCAGGGATTAATTAAAATAAAAAATAAAACTCGTATTACATGGACTAAAAGTGCTATTTATCACAAAATATTTATTGAACTACATTCTTGAACTTGGCTCAAGGCTAACAGATTTTCCTTTCTGAATAAAGGAATCCAAGGTAAATGGTTGCCACTGTCCAGTTGGATTTCACGGAGACGGTAATAATAAATGTGAAGGTAATATTTGTTTCCGCGACAACTTAAACTTTGTTTTCTTTATTATATGATCGATTTTATGAAAATATAACCCTGTATAATTTCTCTTGATTTCATTCAGATGTTGATGAATGCAAGGAAAAAAGTGCTTGTCAGTGTGATGGTTGCAGTTGTAAGAACACTTGGGGTAGTTATGATTGTAAGTGCAAAGGAGGTCTTCTATATATGAAGGAACAAGATATGTGTATTGGTAAGATATTCAAATCTCAACTGTAAAAGATTCTTGTGTGAGGAGTTTCAGAATAACATCTCATAATATGTTAAAGTAATGAAGGAACTAATAATCCATTAAACATTAGTCTTAAACCTTATAATAGCACCCAATGCAACAACTACTCAATCAAAATAAACTAAATTATCATTGAAATTTTATATTTCACATCATAGTCCAAGATTATGATTTTTCTTTTTATGTATTTGCAGAAAGAAGTGGTTCAAAATTTGGAAAGGTCATTGCCTTTGTGGTCATAGCAGTTGTTGTGGGAACTGGTCTAGCTGGTTACGTGTTCTACAAGTATAGACTAAGGGTAAGCCTACTTATTCTCAACTATATGTCTAGATCTAATGTGTACATCCTTGATTTTAAATGCAGTTAGTATGCCTTCATATTCCCAAAAAAACACATTCAATACATATTTACCTTGTGACTGCAATTATGGTCATGGACCGCATCTCTGTAACGAATGCACCGTGGCGTCCGCTTCAGAGCCATTAAAAATTAAAACCACATAATTAGTTTACTAGCATCATAATTTAATCATCTATATATGTATTTTTTTTTGTAGTCTTACATGGACTCTGAGATTATGGCTATCATGTCACAATACATGCCACTGGACCAGCAAAATAATGTAGTTCATGCTGAATCTGAGCCTTTACGACAAGGCAATGTGTAAGAAAACGAAGGTATTCAAATAACTTACATCCTTTGAATTTTCTGTTATATATGAAAAACAATCTTCTTATTATAGCACAATCTGTATTTTGCCTGCAGACATACAATAAGCTAATATTAGCCAAGGAATCCCGTTGAACAGTATCATCTACGTGAGAGAAGATTGGCTATATATTTGGTTGAGACCATTTCACAGCTAAGGAAAATTCAGTACTTTTACTTTAGGATACTTATGTGAAACATTGTATACAAGTACACATAGAAATTTCTTCCATAGAATAATATTGATATCTAATTTTCACAGTTTGTAAATAGATATATTGAGATGTAAATGAACACGTACGTGAGAATTGAGATGTCGATAAAAAAAAGTTGCCAACTCAAATCATCTGTTCTTTCTGGCCTAAAATATAAACCAAGTGAGGAGGAATTTGGTTCCCTTTCAGTTTTTTTTTTTGTTTTATAAGAAGGTCGAAGCTCAAAGGAAGAACAAAATAACGCCCAATCAAGTGTATGGCATTGGAGTTGTTGCTCCACACTTGATACGCCTAATCAAGTGTAGAGTGGCAACTCCAACGCGATCCACAAACAAAAAAAGACTACATTTAAGCAGGACATTGCTCATAAACAATAAAATTAGGGCCAACGCCCACCATCACAAGCTAGACTCGCCAACCATCGGCTTGTCTGTATACTTGTCTTACTTGCATTTCTCAATCCATCTCGAGAATCTGTTTGTGTATTTTAGTTCGATATGAAGTGGTTGTTGTTTTTTCTTTTAAGAAAAAATGTTGGATGACTGCTCTTTTAACCCTCCTATTTGCTCTTAAACCCTATAAAACAACATTCTGGAGGTTGAATGAAAATATTAAAATTATACACAAAAAATACATTCAGTGCAATTTAACTGTCGTGAATTCTTCGTGAGTTTTTTTGTCGGGATATTCAACATTTCTCAAAATTATATGCACCTTTTGAAAGATAAAGACCTAAAGGGAAAAAAAAAAAAAAGAACATGGTTAAGTTGCTACACGCCCCACCCAAAAAAATTTGCTACATAAAAATTTGGGGAAAAAACCGCAAGTGTTTCTGTCTACAGTTAAAATGCGGGTCATGGGTATGTGTACCAGAACTTAAGTACCTAGAGGATACGAATTAATATGAGTATATTATGATTCTTAATACAACTCATAATTGAGAGAAAAATATAGAAAAGTGAAATAGAAAATAATGTTCATTATGAAGAAATGTTACATCAAGTAAGAACGTAGAGATTCTGGGGTATTGGTCGGGAATTTGGAAGCTCAAATCTCCGTCAAAGGTTAAGAATTTGATGTGGTGGATGTGTCGAGGCTGCCTACTAACCCGTGTTCGACTTCTTGATAAAGGCGTTCAATGTCTTACTCAATGATATGCTATAATTAAGCACCTTTGTTTCAAAAAAAAAAAAAAAGTCAGTACATCGAGATTATATAGCTAATTAGGTTAATTAACTTATAACAAATCTAATAGCAAACATGTTACTTTTTTTTTTTTTAAATAAAGCAAACATGTTACTAAATAGCTTGGTTATATATTTAAATCAATTCACATACATCATATGTTAAAACATGTCAAAGTGGTTGATAGTGATTGATTTTAGGTTCCTGACCAAGGTTCGAAACTTCCATCACGTTGTCTTTTGATATTTCGATTATTATTATTTTTCTGCATTGCAATTTGCAACTATATAATAAGACTATACAATCAACCGATATCACTTGTATGAAACTATCCTCCTGAACTCGAAACAATTGAGTTACACCAATATCACTGAATCAACCAAAATGGCTCTGAATCCTAATCAAACCCCTTTGCCTTCTTCCAATCAAGAGATTTCAGCTGAAGATTTAAACCGCTATAGGCTTTATGTCACTCAACTTCACTCCCAAGTTAATAAGGTCACTTTTCTTGTTCATTTTTTTGTCATCACATTTTGTTGAATTTCTTGATTCTAAATACTTTTATTGCTAATGTTTATTCTCTTCACACAAAGTCTAGGGTTTCGCCATTTGTTCGATGATTAAACGGTTCATGTTTTGAGATGTATTTTAAATTCAATTTGATGAGTTTAAAATTTAGGCTATTCGATCTTCATTCAACGCGAACTCTTGATTGTGATACTGTGTGTTTTTCCTAATGGGATAGAATTTGGATCTGTATCAAGAATAAACCCTAATAGTTTTATCGTGCGGAAATTTAATTCTATTGTGTTTTCATCGTTCTTTTGTATAATTCTCATAATTTTTATAGCGAAAACGCTTTTTTTGGATGATATTGCTTAGTTCTTTGTTGAATTTCTTGATTCTAAATGCTTTTATTGTTAATGTCATTGTCTCAATAAAAAGTCTAGGGTTTCGGCATTAAACAACTCGTATTTTAATTTCGATTTGGTGAAGTTAAAATTTAGGTTATTCCATTTTCATCCAACACAATCTCTTGACTGCGTGACTGTGTACAATTCTTATTTCGAGATGTATTTTCAATTAGATATGGTGAATTTGAAATAAAAGCTGTCAATCTTCATCCAACACGATCTCTTGGCTGCAATATTGTGTGTTTTCCCTAATCGAAATGAATCGAGATCTGTATCAAGAATAAACCCTAATAGTTTTATTGTGTGAAAATTTGGTATGTTACAAAATCAACTTGAACTTGGATCAAAATAAACTGCTCTCAAGAACCAAATATTTAACCGACATTGAAACAAACCATTGATATTTTTAATTTCTTTACTCAGTCCATAGTTTTTCTGATTGTAAATTGTAGTCATGACTGAAAAACTCTTTTGGGGTGCTAAGTTTTAATTCAAAGTTTTTCCCTCTTTTAGCAATTGCTTTATTTTTCTTTTCATCGATTTATTTATTGATTTTTGGTTAAATTGGAATTGCAATCACTATGGTCCAGGGAGGGACATAGCATGTATGGTAAGTGGATTGGTTGTAGGTTTCTGTTTGTCATTTTATTTTTATCATATTGTAATCTTGTTATCCAATCTAGCATTTGTGATCCAAAGATGAATGAGTCAACATCATTTTTCCTTCTTATAATATCTCATTTGCTTGTTCACTAATTGCATTCTATTTTCTATGACACAATTATTTTACAATTTGTAAAGAACAAATTTGTTGCTATGCATTGATGTGCTTGAGGTGTTTGTAAGTTTAAATTTTGAACATTGTGTCATGTATTGAATGCAGCTTGAGAAGCAAGTAAAGGACGTTGAGAAGTTTTACAAAGCCACTGATGTTCAACAGAATGATTGCAAACTCAAAGGCAGGGAGAAGTCTCGACGTGCTTCAGAAGATATGCATGAGGAGATTATGCGTAATTTCAATAAAATATTGAACGAGGCAAGTGCAAGTACTTCTTCAATAACTATTATTAGGGATATGCCTGAATTTGTTACACTTAGAATGAACCTTCGCAGTTACATGAATGTGGAAATTTTTTGGATGATCTATTTTTTCACCTAGTTTCCTGAAAAATCCTAATAGTGATGCCTTTTTCATTTTCTCAGATTACACAGGATAAATGGGCGTGGCCGTTTCTGGAACCTGTAGATGTCGAAGGTCTTGGGCTTGATGACTATTATCAGGTAATTTTATTTTCATTTCATTTTTAAGCTTTTCTATTAACTTGGACTATAATTTATCTTAATTACATTACATAAATGACATTTTTAATCTTTTTTATTATATCAGAGCTCTTTGTTGACTCTTCTACTAAAAACAATTTATTTGTTTTTCTTCCCCTAGATCATTGAGAAGCCTATGGATTTTAGTTCAATAAGAAGAAGAATGAAGGCTAAAGATGGCTCTGGTTATAAGAACGTTAGGGAGATATATGCTGACGTAAGGCTGATTTTTCATAATGCGATGAAATACAACCCTGAAAGCCATGATGTTCATGTGATGGCTAAGACCTTGCTGGAAAAATTAGAGAAGAAATGGCTGCATCTTTTGCCTAAAGTTGTTAAGGCGGTAATTTGTGTTTTTTCCAAAATACTTTCCTTTCTTTTGGATGAATGAAACTTGCTTACGTACAATTCTAGAAGTTTTAGCCATCCTATGCAATCTTTTTCTGGAGCTACATTAACTTATGCCAATATTTCAGGAGAGTGAGCTATCCAAGGAAGAAGCACAAGCTCAAGAAGCAGCTTATGCCAATATGACTAGAGAATTAGGCACTGAGGTTAGTTCATTATTTTTTGGCAGAGTTGTGTTAAAATCTAATGATGTATGTTATTCAGAAGAAGTATTTAGGATGGTTAATTTGCGCATTTCACTTTTGTTGTTTCAGCTGTCTAAGATTGACATGGCTTTGAAAAATCTCAAAACAAAAGCAATTGCAAAGTGCAGGTTTGTGAAAGAGTCACTCGATGAATGATCGTTTAGTGCTACATATTATCTGTTAGTTTAGCGCTTAGTCTCACAAAGAATGATTATTTTCTTGAACCACCTGCTGACAGGAGATTTATGGATTTAGATTTCTTGCATCCACACAGTCACACTGTCACCGATTTGAATCGTCTAACCAAGATCAGACGGTCCACATTTCAACTCGATATTTTAGTCTTGATTTAGAGTTGAAACTATGATTGATCTAATGGTTCTGGCCGCATGACTGCTTCAAATGGGTGATTTTCTTGTTGCAAGAAATCAGGATATGAGTTTTATAGCACCTAATCGTCCTTTAGTTTGTTCCTTTAAAGGCAACTGATCGAATTCGTTGTTGATTTCCTTTTGGTGATGTTATGAAATTACGTTACTTATTATGCATTGTTTTGTGGTTGACAACACTTCAGGAAACTGACACTTCCGGAGAAATCAATGCTTGCAAATGCCTTCAACAGTTTGTCTCTAGAGAATCGCGTCAAGGCATTAGCGGTAGTTAGAGAGACCAATCCAGATTTTGATGATAGTGTTGATACGGTGATGCTTAACTTTGATTCTCAGGTTTGTCATATTATCTAACTACTGTTATTTTCTTTCATGCATTTTCTAATTTTCTTTGTCTTATCTTATCTATAAAGTTTTGACTTTGTTTAGCAAGTGTTATTTATCCACTCACTAATTTAATTAGCACAATATACAGAGCGACTACACAATGTTGAGATTGTATATGTTTGTTAAAGACACGCTAGAAGTTCAAGAAGGAACAAGCGCTATTGATCATGAAGACAACATTGAAGTGGAGGAAACGAAAAACAATGACAAAAAGAGGAGAATTGTGTGATTCTCTTGTCAAAGACATGTAATCAGGAACAAAAAACTATGTACTTTGTGATTCAGCTGTGCAACAAATAATGTAGTTTTTTTGTTTTGAATGAGGTTGAAGCTCAAAAACTTTTTAGGTTGGACATGCAGGTAGTTCTTCTGAAACAATTGAATGTAAGCTCAACGGTGGGCATGAAAAACCTCGTCTTTTTTACGATACTTGGAACATATTGAACTACATTCTTATGTACTCCGTACTTTACATCATTTTATGCATGCGTCTATTTGGATTGATTTATACGTGCTTATATCAGGTATAAATTTTGTGAGACTGTTAGGATAGTAATTTATATAAACAGTTAATGACATTGTTCACACACTGTTTTTAGTTTATTTTCCTAAGTTCTCCAAAATAGTTTATGAAAACAGCTTATACCTTATACGAAAGCAATTTTATTTGATTTTCTTTTACTGTAGAAATAACTCATGCAGAAGTGTTTATCGCGATAAGTACTTGTGTTATAAATTGTTTATCCAAATAGGGTATAATTCATTAAAAGAGAATAAAAAATAGTAATTGGTATAGGAAGCATCTTTGATAAATCATTAATATCGTAAAACGACGTAAAATTGGTACAAGCGTTATATGTTAAAGTGACATTGGGTTTGAAAGTTTATTGATGAAACTAAGGTAGAATCTGTTGCTCAGGATTTGCTGAATTATGAAGAAGCCTTGGCCCTATTAAAAATTCATCTGCAACAGGTTCAAGATCACATGACTCATTATGTTAACTCCCATATAAAGGAGTAACAAATCAAGGGTTGAAGATTAGTCCTCGCAAACAGGTATCCATGTCTGCCAGGATTAATCCTAAGTTATCTGCAAGATATTATGGTCCCTACTTGGTCCTTAAACGAATTGGGATCGTAGGTTTTAAACTATAACGTCCTTCTCCAGCGCATACATACTCGTTGTTATGTCTCTCAATTGAAGAAGAAAGTGGAAAACCATCATGTCACACAATAAAACCATCCTCTTATGCACTACTCTTATCACTGCTTAGCAAACACATGAAAGTAATCCATGGTCAAGGTGGCCACATTCATGATCTGCTTTAGTTAAAAATCAAGAATAGGAAACTTGTTTTCATAAAATATATTGTTGTTCACAAACCCTGTTTTCATGATCTCCCCTTTCATCATATTGTTGATTTTGCATTTTTACATGTCGAATGTGAAATGACTGAATCTGGCGCAACATTGCTCTGTAAGTTTCTGCATGTGTTGCTGCACCCTTGCTTCACGTGAAGACAATGGTGATGGGATGAAAACAGCACTGGAACGTCTCTGTGTTTTGCCCAAGCAATTTTTTCCATTGCTAACAGAATCCATATCTTCTCCCTCTTCAATGACTATGGTCCATGGATTGGAGTATGGACTACCAGGAAGACCAGCATCAGGAATAGAGAAGGATTCAACTATTGCCCTCTATATTTAGATCCCAATCAATGTTAGTTTTCTCAGAATACTTCATGCCTTTTGATCAATCACCACTTCTTCATATCCATCAGTTTCTTCTGCCATGGGAAAGCATTGGTTGGATGGCTACCAGCAGCTCATCTTCACCCAGAACTCCGACCGGTGACTATGTTTACACATTTTCCATTCACCTCTTTACAAATCATTCTTTAAGTAAACCATAAACTACACTCTTAATGAGTTAATTGCCTCCTCTTTCTCAACAGATTGATTCCTTCTTCTCTGAGTGACCCAACAAGCATATCGGTCGAGAGCTAGCTTGTGATTGCTTTGAGCTAACATTTCTCTTGAAGCTTTGAAGATAGAAGTTCCCCTAAGATGACAATGTGCAGAGAACAAAAGGAAAAGTAATTAAAAGATGCATTTACAAGTCTAAAGCTGAAAGCTTTAATCATGAAATTGTGAGAACGGAGAATCTGCATATATAATTTGTATCTACTATGGATTCTTGGGCCAAATAAACAAGGAAGAACTAACACCATGAGACAAGCATCATCTTCAGACCAAATACAAGACTATTTGAACTTTCACATGTACAGCAGTACAAGGTCTAAAGAAACTGTAACTACAATTGAAGATAACAAAAAACAACGGAAGTTCAAATTAGTAAATGAAACAAGCCAACAATACCAACCCCTTATCCTGGCCTAGAAAGTATAAGTACTTCAAATCTTTCTTTTTTTGAAGAAGTTAAACTAGCAAACCCAAATTGGCACCCGAGAGAGTTGAACATGATACCTTAAGGAGCAGCGCACTCCAAGGTCGCAAGCCAACACCACCAAACCAAGCCAAGTATAAGTACTTCAAATCTAAGGTTATATTACAGAAGAAGATCAAAATCTTACACATTTGGTGGATGGCATGCCATTGTTCTTCTTTGTATTTGCAAGTTTCATTTTTTCGTCATATAGCTTTAACAGATAATCAGACTCCTCCTTAAAGCCGAAAACACACTTGTTCAAGAACATATTCTCAGAATAAGCAAATGGCCTAACTAAGCTCGCATTCTTTTTTTGCAAACCTTCCATCAAAAGAAATTGCAAAACTGAGGCTCTTGGAATGATCCTTTTAGGTAAACTAAAAGAAAACAGAAGTGGAGATTTAGTAAGATCCAAGGGATCCCAACCCATTTGATTAACCCAAAAACTCATCACCAAATTAATCTTATCAATTGAAGTTAACATCAAACCAGGCTGACACCTAAATACTCGAATAACAACTTCATCAGACCAACCCCATTTCTTAAAGACGTCAACTTTCTTATCCCAAAGTATTTTACTCATGCATTGCTTGGTCATCAAAGCAGTCCCAAAAGTATTTGTTGAAGGGTCAAACCCTAAACCCTTAACTTCCTCCAATGACTTAATCAAATCCTTTGAACCAAATATAGATGGCCTTCTATGAAGCAGTCTAGCAATGGCAGAATCACAAACTCCAAAATCAGACGTCAAATTGATATTAGCCTCTAGAAGGTGATGGGGATAAACAGTAAATGTTCTTGAATGTCGAATTAAGCAAACAATGGTATCCTTGTTGGTTTTCGAAAACCTATTTAACAATTCAAAAAAAGGGATTATTCGTTTGTCCAAGCTACTTTGTAAAATTTGAGGGTTTGAAGTTAAGAATGAAACAATATCAGATGAAGAAGCACCTTTGGATAGAAAATATTGAAACTTTGGCAATAACCTTTTATGGGGTTGTGTTGAAAGTAACCAAGGTGCTTTTGTGATGATGATGCGTATGCTGTCGTGTGAAAAGCCATGGTTTTGAAAGAAGGTGGTAACTGAAACAGGCTTATCTGGGGTATTGAAACGAACCTGGTTGAAGTTGAAAGCTTTAAGAGCAGATTGAGGTGAGAAACCAAAGTTGTTGATGAGGTAGGATACAGCGAATGGTTGTGTGATTGATTCTGATTCTGACTCTGATGTTGTGGTGGAGAATCTTGTGAGTGAAAATGGGAAGGAAAAGTGTTGGTAAAAAAGAGGGTTGTTGAATTTTGGGGTTGTTGATTTTGTGGTGATGATGCCTAAAACAATATTCTGGGAAAGAAACCATTTCTTCAACATTGTTTGGAGCAGACGATTACTATGATTGTGTTTTGGGAACTCTGAGAAACGTACTGTGTGCAGGGGCGAATCCCTTTGTAATTAAGGGGTATGCTCTGACAGTGTAAACCCAACTTTACACAGTCATCCAATCAAAATCCATAATATTGCCATCTCATATTAAATTGATTTAATTAAACAAAAACCAGACAATGGAGGAGAAGAATGTACAGACAATGAATGAACACCCATTTGCATGGATAGTAGTGGTCGATCATGATTGCTAATTAATTTTTATTTTCTTAAAGTTAATTAATTTCTTTTTAAATGGTATCATGACATTTTTTATTTTTGAGGGAAAATGATATCATGACATGTCAAAATAATGACTTTTGATTGGATGTCTCTGTATGCTTTCCATCTTTAAACTCAAATTTTTGTTTCTATTGAATAACTAAACTAGTCGAGATACCCGGGCTACAGCACGGGTAGCGCGGCCGCTCAAGTACTTTTTTGATAATTGTTAGATTGTTAAGTGGACATAGAAATTTGTAGATTAGCCAATTTTATGTAAATAGTTTGGTAGATATGATAAGAAGTTAAGTTTTGCAGAGTAACCAAAGTATTAGGCAACAACAATACAATAGCTTTGACAGTTATTAAGTTTCTTATGTATATGTATGTATATCTATACATTAGATTAATGGTCAAATTGGATCCTGTGTAACAATTATACACTCTTTCGATAATTTTAGTAGCGGAAATTTTATATGAAGTTTTAATAAATTAGCCTAAAAATTAAAAGAGTTTAAACTTGTTTTCATAAAATATGTTGTTGTTCACAAACCCTGTTTTCATGATCTCCCCATTTCATCATATTGTTGATTTTGCACTTTTACATGTCAAATGTGAAATGACTTAATGAGGCACAACATTGCTCTGTAAGTTTCTGCATGTGTTGCTGCACCCTTGCTTCATGTAAAGACAATGGTGATGGGATGAAAACAGCACTGGAAAGTCTCTGTGTTTTGCCCAAGTATTTGACTATTGCCCTCTATATTTAGATCCAGTTGATATATGAAATCCCCAATCAATGTCAATTTTCTCATACCTTCATGACCACCACGTTTTTATCCTCATCAGTTTATTCTACCAAGCGAAAGATTGTTTGATGACTCCAACCAGTGACTACGTTTACACATTTGCCATTAACCTCTATGATTATTTTTCTTTAACGAACTAATTTTTTTCCTTCAAAAAAGGCTTAATCTATTTGATTTCAATGCATAGGACTATGTAAGCAGTATACAATAGTAACTCCCTTAAATCTTAAAAGAGAGAAAGTCCCCAAAAATGACAATGTGTAGAGAACAAAAGGATAAGTAGTTAAAAGATGCATTTACAAGTCTAAAGCTAAGAGCTTTAATCGTGAAATTGTGAGAACCTGCGTATATAATCTGTAGATACTATGGATTATTGGGCCAAATAAACAAGGATGAACTAATACCATGAGACAAACATTCCCTAACCAAATGCAAGACCATTTTAACTTTCACATGAACAAGGTCTGAAAAGATTGTCACTACAATATACTAAATGCAAGACCTATGCATCAAAATTGCAACTAAAACTGATGAGAACAAAACCAACAGTAGTTCAAATTAGCAAATGAAACAATCTAACAATACCCTTATCCTGGCCTAGAAAGAAATAAGTACTTCAAATAAAAGAAGGAACAAGCTAAGGTTAAATTAAAAAAAAAAAAAAAAAGATCAATAAATTACACATTTGGTGGATGGCATGCCAATGTTCTCCTTTGTATTTGCAAGTTTCATTTTTTCCTCATATAGCTTTAATAGATAATCAGACTCCTCCTTAAATCTGAAACACACTTGTTCAAGAACATATTCTCAGAATAAGTAAACGGTAAACCTAAGCTCGCATTCTTTTCTCGCAAACCTTTCAGCAAAAGAAATTGTAGAACTGAGGCCCTTGGAATGATCCTTTTATGTAAACTATAACAAAACATTTGTGGACATTTAGCAAGTGCCAAGGGATCCCAACCCATTTGATTAACCCAAAAACTCATCATCAAATTAATCTTATCAATTGAAGTCAACATCAAATTAGGCTGATACCTAAATACTCGAATAACGGTTTCATCAGACCAGCCCCATTTCTTAAAGACACCAAATTTCTCATCCCAAAGTATTTTACTCAAACATTTCTTGGCTATCAAAGCAGTCCCAAAAGTGGTCGCTGAAGGGTCAAACCCTAAACCCTTAACTTCCTCCAATGACTTAATCAAATCCCTTGAACCAAATATAGATGGTTTATTTTGAAGCAATTTAGCAATGACATTATCAGGAACTCCGAAATCAGACATCAAATTGATATTAGACACAATAAGGTGATAGGAATTCATAGAAAATGTAGTCGAATGCCGAATTAAGCAAATACTGATATCCTTGTTGGTTTTCAAGAACCTACTGAACAATTCAAAAAGAGGGATTATTCGTTTCTCCAAGCTACTTCGTAAAATTCTAGGATTTGAAGTTAACAATGAAACAATATCAGAGGAAGAAGCACCATTGGATAGAAAAAATTGAAACTTTGGCAATAACCTTTTGTGGGGTTGTGATGAAAGCAACCAAGGGTCTTTTGTGATCATGATGCGTATGTTGTCGTGTGAAAAACCGTGGTTTTTGAGGAAGGTGATAACTGAATTAGGTTTTTCAAGGGTATTAAAACGAACCTGTTTGTGGTTGAAATATTTGAGAGCTGATTCATGTGTGAAACCAAAATTGTTGATGAGGAAAGATACAGCGAATGGGTGTGTGATTGATTCTGATTCTGATGTTGTTATTGTGGTGCAGAATCTTGTGAGTGAAATTGGGAATGAGAATTTTGGTGTTGTTGTGATAAGACCTGAAACAGCATTGTAGCAAAGTGAAGGATTTAGGGGATGTATTGAATTGAGATTTTGAAGGATTTTAAAAGACTTTTTTAGTTATAAAAAAATTTCTAGGTATTCCATCAAGATTTTGGTGGATTCTACGATGAACCATCAAACAAGTAGTTCATCGATGGACCATTTAATATTTACCATCAGATGAGATCAATGTTTTAGATACATTAAAATTAAAAGAGAGAATATTTACAACCACACACAATCTTGTCCTCTATCTTCTCCCTTTTTTGAGTCTCATCACAACTACCACGTGCATCCTCATTCCACGGTGACTGCTCCTACCGTCACCAACACCACCACCACTACCATAACTAACTGGTGGTTTTTTTTTAAGGCA
>Ga0315914_1000912_pt1 | contig 41467 bp, 15 predicted proteins | sample MpolenodulesMG_FD_203920 | JGI IMG/M metagenome (GOLD analysis project Ga0315914, IMG submission 203920) | Medicago polymorpha root nodule microbial communities from Los Angeles, California, United States - elongated nodules | ecosystem: Host-associated > Plants > Roots > Nodule | place: USA... | reverse complement strand
TTTAAAAGAAGAAAGAATAAGGAAATAGCAGGAGTAAATTATTAAGAGCTTGCAGCTATGAGGGTACACGGGAAATAAGCAAATAGCCAATGTTAACACAGGCCAGAAAAAAGATAGGAGTGTCTGCAAAAAAAATTCCAATGGTAGTGACCATAAATTATGAACATATAAAATTTTCCATTTTAATTTGCTTAAACTTTGAACAGAGGAATATAGTGAGCGCATGTGTTCAACGGCGTTGCTCCATCAATTCAAACATATAACACTATGATAAGGTTGTAGCTTCTATAAGCTTTCTTCCACTGATAAAAGTTTTTGCATCTGTTTTTTTGGATGCTAATTTTTGGACCAACATTTTAATTGTTTGTGCAGTGTCTATGGAAAATATCACAAATGTATGCTAAAGAATATTCTGAAGAATTGAGCGTTGAAGGCTGCATTAAAATAGCGAGCATGTATGCCAGCATATATAAAATTTAAAGGCCGGACACATTAGATTTAAAGCACTTCATGAGTCCTCACCAGCTTGACCATGTTCAACAGCCACAAAGTCAATGCTATCAGAGGACCTCTTAGCACCTGTTTTGCTGGTTGGTGTGTCAATCACCCAGGTATTGCTGCATGAGTAAGGGTGGGCATGGTTCAGTTCGGGATGAAAACTGAACTGAACTGTTTGTTAAATTTAAAATAACTGAACTGAACTGTTTGCATTTTGAACTGAACTGTTTCAAACCGAACTGAACTGTTTCAAACTGAACTGAACTGTTATTATTAATACCTTTCAAAAAAATATGAAAAAAACAAATGAAATTGAATTTTAGTTACCGAACCGAACTGAACTGAACTGTTTCGAATCGAACTGAACTGTTTTGAACTGAACTGAACTGTTTCAGTTAAGTTTTAGAACTGTTAGTAATGGTTCAGTTTTTTTTTAGTTCAGTTCAGTTCAGCAGTTCAGTTCAGTTTTTGGTTTTTTTGCCCACCCCTATGCATGATTCCTCAGCCTCCGATACATCCTGCAGACATTTGCGTAAAAAAATTTGTTTAAATTTGTTACAATTAAATTTTCATGCATTTCATCGGTAGTCGTAGATTATAAATAACTACTCAAAAATAGACCGCTACCTGAGTTGACTCAATCATACTTTCGATTGTCATTCTCTTGGTGTTGAGCAATTCATCTGATAGAGATGCAAAACTGTTTGTTGAAATTTGGCTAACACTTTGGGTCAACTGGAGTGATGCATTTTTCACACCAATAAAAGTATACCAATGTCATAAAAGCACACTGAAACTCAAGTAGCACAAAGACTAAAACCCATGACAATTAAAAGCATGACAATCTCCGTCTTATAATTTTTTTTTTTAAAGAAACCATATAAGAATAAATTCATAAGTCACTAAGTTGTAGAAAAATAAAAGTACTAGCATATAAGTTTCAGGAGAAAGGATTTGTGGTTTATTATAATGAATGAATTGGTCATGAAAACTAATTGTATTGTATTTAAATTCGTACCAGAGGAGGTAGGAAAATATGAAAATTTGTTAGGCAACGATTGGATTAACAGGAGCGATCAAAAAATATGTTTGTTTTGTTTTTCATAAAAAATAGGGTAATTAGTTTAGTTTAGGCTTCATAAAAAAAATAGGGAACTATTTTCATAAAAAGATAGGGGACGACTTCCTTTTGTTTTTAATAAAAAATAGGTTTATTTTGCTTTTCATAAAAATTAGGGTAATTAGTTTAGTTTAGGTTTCATAAAAAAATAGGAGTCGATTTTCTTTTGTTTTTAATAAAAAAAAATAGGTTTGTTTTGTTTTTCATAAAAAAATGGATGATTTTATTTTGTTTTTAATAAAAAATAGGTTTGTTTTGTTTTTTAATAAAAGGAAATAATAGGAGTGATATGTTGTTTTTTGTTATGGATAAGAATAGGAGGATTTGTTTATTTGTTTAGTAAAATTAAGGAGAAAAATTAGGAGCGATTTGTTTATTTTGATTTCCCTAACAATTAACATTAACATTTTGATTAAATTAAATAAGGTTAATTAAATAGGGTTAATATAGTAAAATTAAGCAAAAAAGTTAGGTTATTTCTAGGGCAAAATTTTGCGTTCGGGTTAACTTTAAGGAATAAGAGATTTGTTTGTCATTTGTGGGGTTGCGTCAAGGGTGTGGTACCTTGTTCGTAGATAGTTAGGATGCGAGTGGGTTTTACTTGGGAGTTTGCCGGAGTTATTCCATGTTTTTAGGGACTTAGGGAGGCAGAAGATGGCTAGTTTAGATGATCTACCCTCTTTTTCAGTGTAGGACTTTCTGTGAAATCAAAGTTCTCTAAATGAGTTGCACATCAATGTAGGTCTTTTTTCCTTTTATCCCCAACACAACCAATTCACTATCCATTTTTAAGATAATTTATCTTTTTTTTAAACGACTTATATTTTATGGCCAGGCACCAGTGGTGCAAAAGTGGCAAGGTGTTACAAAAGAGAGCCCTACGAGCTTAACCAAAAGGACAGCAACAAGGGATATGCAGAAAAATAAATACAGTAACAGCGAAGTGGCAAAACAAAAGCCAACACACCAAAAAATTGAGATATACAAATCCCTCCCTAGATACCGTACCAACAATACAACACCTGCAAGACAGCTGAAGGAGCCGAAGCAACAAACTCCCAAAGCAAAACCAAAAAGACAATGCCGTTCATCTTCTATTTAGGCACTCTCTAGGATTCCAAGTCCACTCATAGAAGAGGAAAGAAGCTATCTTTAACCTACTCAAAGTCCAAACCCAAGAAACCACTTTGATCTCATCCACTACCTCCTCCACATCCTTCCTTTGATCCGTGAAAATCCTCGCGTTTCTTTCCTTCCAAATCAACCAAATCGTTACATGCCAAATCAACCAAAAACCCTTAAGCCTCTTCGAAATCACTTCACCATTCCAACATTCAAAGTGAACAAATAGATTATGTGGAGTAATGAAGTAAATTTCAAGCCAATTCAATATTCCATGCCAAATTAACGAGGAATATTCACAATGTAAGAATAAATGAGTAGAGGTCTCCTCCCGCCTCCCACACAACACAAAAAGAAGAGACGCGTCCAGTTCTAAGATGTGACGAATTGCAAGATTATCTCTCGTCGGAATGCGATTGAGGAGTAAGGACCACGAGAACGCCACAACTTTGGACGGAGCCGGACTCTTCCACAATAAGGAAAAAACCCCTTTCTCTAAAGCTCCCACATCTTCCTCCACGAGAAAGATTTTTTCCAAAATAGCATTGGAGGATTTCACCGAAAACAATCCATCCTCATCCGGAGTCCACACCCACATATCCCTATCACCATTTAAAACAACCTCCTCTAAGAGATCCATTAGATTACCAATAAGATCGGTCTCCCACATAAATGGTTGTCTCCTCCATCTTACATTCCACAACCGCCCCCCTTCATGAAACTCCACCACATCCGTCACCATTGCTTCCTTACAATTAGAAAGAGAATAAAGCCTAGGGAACAAGTTGAAGAGAGGAACTTCCCCAATCCACCTATCTATCCAAAATCTAGTATCCCTTCCATCTCCTACCTTCCTTCTCACCCTATTCGTAAACCAACGACCTCCTACACCCGCTTCCAACGTCATAATTCCTCCACCAGAGAGAGGTGAATCTAGGCCACCTAACTCCCTCACCCGGTGCCAAACCACTAACATGATCACCATATTTTTCCAACAACACCATCTTCCAATGCGGTTGTTCCTCTTGGAGCAAGCGCCATTTCCACTTAGCCAATAAACTCAAATTCACCAACTTTACATCTCTAACCCCTAGGCCTCCATTGCTTCTCGATTGGCATACCTTCCTCCACTTTACCCAACAAACTTTCCGACCTCAACCAACCCCTCCTCAAAGGAACTCTCTTTGGATGCGGGTAACCATCTTAAGCACCTTTACCGGAATCTTCATAAATGATAAGTAGAAAATAGGAATAGCATTTAAGATTGAATTTAGAAGAACAATTCTACCTGCAAGGCTAACATACTTGTTTCCCCAAGAATTAAGTCTCTTCTTCAATTGCTCCGACATAGGCTCCCAAGTAGACATCTTTCTAGAATTGGCTCCTACCGGCAAGCCCAAATATTTGAAAGGTAAAGAACCCTCTCCACAATGTAAAAAATTACACGCCGCTTTCATAAAGTCTCTTTGCACGTTGACTCCAATTAGAGAACTTTTATGAAAATTAACTTTTAACCCCGACGCCATTTCAAAACCTCTAAGGACGGCTTTCAACAACCAAAGATTCTCATACCATATTGTTATTTTAATAATATTTTCTTTTCTCTCTTTAATAATGAATCTAACATTTTAAATTTTTATGGTTCAAATATTATTATTCAATAAGTTTAGTAGCGTGACCCAAGCTTAAACCTAAGGCATCATACAAAAAGTTTATAACATATATTGATGGGGTGATTACATTTCCCATTCGCTTATCCAGGCAACAAACTTCTAGTTGAAAAATGAGAGCAATATTCAAGCAATGAATAAAATATTGCTTTCCTTTTCACATTGGAAATGTGTAAACAGGAATGGTTTAAGAAATGAAGACACTCCAGCTGCTTATTTTATACCAAATAACTACCAAGTTGCTTTCTAGGTTCCTCGATGTGGGACTCATGATCATGCCCAGCAGCATGGCACTCACTTTGGTCTTTCTTCTCCTACATATATATCAAATAATCTTAATGTATCCTTATCCTCTTAATTTACTAATCTGCACATTTTTTGACTTAAAGCTTCTTAATGGCCGTGACTAAGATAATTATATATGCTTCATGAATATTTCTAGAATTATTTCCAAACCTTTTCTGTAGTTAGTATGGTCAGTGGTGATTATCATGTGGCTCAGCTGTAGTATTTCAGTACCAATTCTCACAGGAAGAGGGCACTTGAAGAAGCTTTTGGAAGCATTTGGATTTCTTAGAGACACATTCATGGAAGGTGTTATATGGTCATTCTGATACAAATGGTGTAGAATGTAAGATTTGTCACATTTTTGTCAAGTTAGCACAGATTTATAATGGGATGCCTTGGTTCATCTTTCTTTTGGATTGTTAATTGTATTTATTTGTAAAATTATTCCTCAATTTTCCATGTTTGTAGGTCTAATCTTGTTTAGTTAATATTTGTCAACGCAAACAACTCAAGTTGAGATTTATTTAGAGTAGACTTTTTGAAGTCTAGGTGAAGAAAAAATATTCTAAAACAATGTAGATTTTAGAATATTCTTTGGATTTCCTCTAGATTTTGGCCAACTTTTTCTACCAAACTACATGTTCGTTCGATCTTCGAACGATTCTTTATCAAGATCAGTATTTTAAATGATAGAATAAAAAGTAAATTTTGCTTTTCTTTAAACGATCTAATCAAGATTAGATTGTCACCGATGTCACAAAATATGTGAATGTATGACCATGTTGACAGCTTGGAATCCAATTTCAAACTACACATTTCTTTAAAGGTGAATTACTAGATGATCTATATATTTTGTTTAAAAATGTATTTCAGATGGTACAAAAGTCACATTTTTGTGGACATGTACATTTAAAATGATGTAGATGTGCGTTTCCATAATTAAAGTCTTGTTTGCGTATTGGTAAAATTACATTTGTGAGAGAAAAATTGGAATCATACTTATGAAGTGTTAACGTGGTAAATCACACTTTTACGAAGTGATTTTATGCTTCATGACTAACAATTTCTTTCATGGTAATTCTTTTCCTCATTACAAAGAAAATTAAGTTGAGTTTAGTTCTCAACCAAACTTGAGGCTGACCCAAGTTCAACTCGACATCTTTTAGACTATGTAAGCCTCACATTTCCATCTTTGTAGGCTTCGTTATAAACCCTAATATCCACCTCAAGCATACATTAATATAAAACGTATAACACATTATTTACATAAAATTCAATAAGTCAATAGCATAATGTAGTGGTGAAATATAATTAAACAATTACATGAATGTCATTCTTAGGTGTTATCATTAATATCGAAAGAAATAATTACCTTTAAAAGATGCGCGATCGGCCTACATGGACATAATATCGAAAGAAATAATATTATACAATTATTTTATGATAACTTTTGGAACAACTCTCTCATGATCTATCTCTCATATTTTCATTGCATTTCTACTCTCTTTCAATTGCTTTAATTTTTCATATCAAATAACTATATATAATTTTTTTATATATCTAGTTGTCGGATAAATCATTTCAAAAATAATTGTTCTATAACAATTTTTTGGGCAAGTTGTTTTTTTTTTTAAAGATTTTTTTGGACAAGTTGTTCAAATAAATATTACTCCCTCCGTCCCTTAATATTTGACACAGTTGACCTTATTACGCATGTCAATGCATAATTTTGAGGTTAAATATCGTGAATAATATATTAGAAAAAAATTATGAAAATTTGTATTTTGAAAATGTTCATCGAAATAAATTTAATGACATCTTATATAATATTATTTATCTTTGTAAATGTGCGGCAATGAGAGTATTTATTAAAAAAATATATTTCTATCTATCATCTAGGATAGATTTTATGACAATAGGTTGTGGTCACATTGTACACGTGTAACACCACCATTATTTTATTTTTGGCAGACATGGACCCACCCTATAAGTGGGACCTGGCACTTGCACGTGGTTCCTTTCAGACCACATTTTACACTACCATTTCCACATGATCATATTTATTATTGAATCTAATTTTTTTCGTTTTTTTGTTAAAATCATTAATCTAATCTAATTGCTCTAACCAACGTTGTTTTCTTCCAAAAAGGAAAAAGCATGTCGTTTACTCGTTTATTACACAGCTGCAGCCGACAACTATTATCCGTTTATAATTAAAATTTAATATATAAATACTATTATAGTTTTCAAATTGAGTTTATCAACTTATTATTATTTTTACCGTAAAAAACGTTTATTATTATTTACTATATGTGAAAATTATTTTTAAGGTTTAAATAGCAAAAATATGTCGATTTTTTCAGGTGGGCATTAATTTTTTTAAATAGCAAAATTTAGTATCTATTATTGGTAATTTATTAAGCAAACGAAAATTAGATTAATAAACACGAAAGCTTACAAAAGCTAGAGGATAATAATACAATAAATTAGTCGTTTAGTTCATCATAACAAACAAACCGCACACCAGTTGTCCAATCCTTAATTCATCCTAACAAACGAATCGTGATCACGAGTACAAACTGACGCAAAACTAAGTTGAAAAAAAGTATGATGTGAGAACATTTGAAGCAGTAATAATTTCAACAAGTTTTTTATTGTTCTTTCAAAAAAAAATATTGTTGGATAAGTTAAGAGAAATTTTAAAAATAAAAAGTATTAAAACATTATTTTTGATATACTGTATTACAAGGTAAATCAAATATCGTATTTTAATTTCTATAAAAATTATATTTTAACAACTTTAATTATGATCATATTATTAATAGTTTAGCAAATGCAAAGAGGATAATATACAAATTTTAAGGGACTAATATACCAATTTTAGGTACTAAGTTCTCTCTCATACTTGGCACGAACCCTTTCTACTCATTCTAAACTTGATCCTTTTGCATGTCCATTTCCAAATTATTTATGGATAGGATGTGACATCTTTACTTGTTTCTTACGGTTTGGAATCAAAATGCATCTTAATTCAAACATCTCTAAATAAATGTATTTGTCTTTTAGTTTAAACGTGTGAATGAGTCTTTAAAAATAGACATAACGAGAAGAAATTCACACACACATAAGTCGAATATTTGATACGTAAACTTAAATGACCGAATTTAATTATTTTTTTGACAAAAGATGACTGAATTTAATTTGTTTTTTACTGTACATAAAAAAAGTAAAACATGAAACAAATCATTTATTAAAAGGATTTAATTATATGTAAAGATATTTTCTTACGGTTAATTTATATGAACAAATGTTGTTGACGGTGTAATGAGTAAAAACAAAGTTGTTGACGGTAAAAAAAAAAATTACACATTTATTTAATCACATTTTACTAGTATTAAATACTAACTATATCTACTGTCAAAAAAAATAAAATACTCACTATATCTAATTATATGTATCTCATTTGAGTTTTGTGTACAATTCTTATGAAAATAATTGACTGAATTGATTTTAATTATAAAATGAATTTTATTTATTAAAATACCGTTAAATTTGGGTAATTTAAAATAATATACTTTAATTTATTTAGAAATGTATAATCAAACTATCAGAAATAGAAAAGAACTGTGAAATCAAAATTCATTCTTCTTGATTGTCAAATTATATTTAAGACTAATTGTATGTTTTTAATCATATCTTTTTAGAAAGGATAACTTTTTGGCAAACTCACAAATTGAGGTAATCCACTTGCATGAGTAGAAAGTAATCTAGCTTTTAATCAAGCAAAAAAAAATTAACAGTTGTTACAAGTAATCCACTTGCATTACGTTGTGTTTTGGATCTCTACAATTGGAATACTAATTGAAGATGTAGAAGTATCTTCAATTTTTTGGACATGGTAAAATTTTGTAATCTCAATTTTTTAACTTAATACTAATGATGCCAAACGATATATTTTTTTTAATCTGGTCTCAATCCATAGTTTTTAACTCTAAAATTGATGATTTTCATCGTCACAATTAACTTGTAAAGTAAGAAATAACACCATTTGTAAACACATTTCAAGTCTTATCTCATTCAATTTAGGTAATTTTAACATTGAATCATATGGATTAATTCAAGGTAATTCATGTGGAGTATTCTACAGACACAAGTTAGCAAGACCCATGTATGTCACCATCTCTACTTTTAGACAATTTAGGTAATTTTAACATCGAACCATTTGTAAACCTAAATTTTAGGTAATTTAGGTAATTCATGTGGAGTATTCTAAAGACACAAGTTAGCAAGACTCATGTATTTTTATTTTATATTTCATCTAATGTGAGACATTTAACAATAATCACTAAATTCAAAGCTAAATATCATCATTCTTTGGACGAAAAACATGAGTTGGTCCTAAAGTGCAACAAATGTTAAAGTTTAGGGATCAAAAAATTTGATTTTAATAAAGGAGAACAATGAACCAAAAATACAATTATGCTATTTAAGAATCATGAGTTATGACATATGCATATCAAAGATTCACGGTAAAATAAAATGAACTATCATGTTTTTTAGGGACAGGATATAAGTACCATGTTATGTGTTCCAAAAGGGACAGTCTCTTTTATTTGGATCTATGCCTCCAAAATGTGGAAAAAGGGACCCTTAAAAACAAAAGATATTAACCCAAAAAAGGGTGACGCATCTAGTGGCAAGTATAATACTAGACGTTTCGATCTATCTGTATGTATCAATCAAGCTTTGCTGTTGTCAGTGTAACAAACACGTGTTACATAAACATGACAACAAAGTGAAAATAATCAAACCTCAAAAAAGTGTTTGTGGATTTTGGATTGGAGTGTAGTGTGTGTGTGCAAGTGATAGATGCACCAAACTTTCATACATCCTGTATTGTCCAACCTTTACTTCATGCAACCATAGTATATACACTGTTATTTTCCTAAAAGAATTTGTATATACTATTTTTTTTACCTTTTTTTATAGAATTTTGTATGTACTATTATCCATACATGTAGAATATAGGTAAAGAAAGTGACATTGATCATTCTTGGTTGATATATGATTATAATTATTATAATTTTATAAATATGTTTTGACCTCTATGTTAATATATCAACAAAATCATCGTTAAAAGAACTCAAAACAAGTATTAACTTGATGTAATAACTAATATTTCAAGATCACTTTTAGTAAATTATTGTCTAATGCGAAGTGATTCAATCTCTTCTCTCCGATCACATCATTCTTAAAAAAAACGCAATTTCTAAATTTAGTTAAGAGACAACAGTCAATTTACGAAGTCCAACATTATCATGAGTCAGATCTTATACAAATCCATTAATGCGCTACAATCTTATCTTACCTTTTTTTTGTGTTATTCATCCATCTTAAAATAAATGTTCGTGTGTATCTGTAGAATATCTCATACATATCCGACAAAATAATGGAGTATTCGGTACGAGTATCCACAAAATAGTTACCTATTCGATATGAGTACGCTCCAAATTTTGGAGTACATGTGCTTATAGATGTAAGAAAAATGTTTTACACTCCATATAAATGTATACACTTAAAACAAAGTGGAAAAACGAGTAAAAAAGAATAAAAAAAAGTATAATGTAATAATTTGATGATGTGATAAAAAGAGAGATAGAGAAAATAAAATGTTTGATTGTGCATATAAATATAGAGGTGTTTATTTATCATTGTTGTCGATCTAATATCTAGAGATGATTACATGAATGAAAAAAACAAATTTACAAAATACCTTTTTATCATATTTCCTTCATTTTATATATTCCATTGAAATTACTCGTTTTGGTCGAATTTATAAACAAAAATGGACTTTTTAAGTTTATATACTTAATGTATATGGCCTATATATAGACCAAATGCATTAAATGTTGAATGAACTTAAAAAGCACACTTTTATTTATAAATGTGATTAGATGAAGTATTTATTATTTTTTTAATAACAACATTAAACTATTAATAGTTTTTCTTAATAAATAAACTATTAATAGTTGTTTTCCAATAATATAATATCTTTGTCCCTTAGTACATATTTTCTTTGCATCTCAATAAACTTTATATAAAATAATCTTTATATTATTGACCTTATTGATTGCATTGATTACATTCACCTGTATAGTACCTTTTTCCTGTTTTGGTCTCTTTCTCTCACTTTGATGAATTCATAGAAATTATTAAGGTGAAGTGAAAATAGTACTAACCATCTTAATAGTATAGTACCAGTATCTGTTATTTCTAATCTATCAATGTTTTTTATGTCTCTTTCATTCATTTTTTTCACTTGCTTACACAAACGGCAACCTTAACTACTATACTTACTCACACCAACTTATTCTTCTCTCTCTCTCTACACAATTCTCTTCATCAACCATCAAGTAAGAGACACCTTCACCTTTCATTTAGAGCAAGGAATTTTTTTAATCCCATTATACCCTTTACAACTCATAGTTCTTAGTTCTTACCTTTGTGTTTTGTTTTTTAGTTGGAATTTATATAAGGTTTATGTTTTAGTAGGGATCATAGGTTTATGTTTGGTTTTTTTCACATTAATTATATGTACAAATTTTTAGGTGGAGGGGTTGGCCTAATTTTGTTTCTTTTTTCTTTTTGACTTTTTTGTTGAAAATTTGATCTTTGTGATTAGTGTTTCTTTGATGATTCCAATGAGAATTAGAGGATCATTTAGAATTTATAAGTGAAGTTGAAAAAAAAAGAAGAAAAAAAAATGCCTCAAGGAGGAAAAAAGAGGATACATTTTAGCAAACTATATTCATTTTCATGTTTCAAATCATCATATAGAGATGGTCATTCACAAATTGGAAAAAAAGGGTATTCAAGAGTTGTTCATTGCAATGATTCTGATAATATTGAAGCAATTCAGTTGAAATATGGTGGAAATTATGTTTCAACTACCAAGTATACAGCATTTAATTTTATACCTAAGTCTTTGTTTGAACAATTCAGAAGGGTTGCAAATATCTACTTTCTTGTTGTTGCTTGTGTTTCTTTTAGTCCTTTAGCACCTTATACAGCTTTAAGTATTGCTGCACCTTTGGTGGCTGTTATTGGTGCTACTATGGCTAAAGAAGCTGTGGAAGATTGGAGAAGGAGAACTCAGGTACTGTTTCAATTTTTCTTTTCTTTAATGTAATTAGGTCTTGTTTGGATTAACAGTTTATTTAAGTGATTATAGCATAAGTGCTTATGTATAAGCTATTTCTATAGTAAAATAATGTCAAACTGTTCTCATATAAGCTATAAGCTGTTTTCATACGCTATCCTGGAGAGCTTATGAAAATAAGCTGAAAAACAACGTATGGACATGTCATAAGTTGTTTTAAGAAGCCCTCCCAAACAATCTCACAAGTACTAATGTCAGTATAGATAAGTTCAAATAAGTCAATTCAAACAGATTCTTAATTGACCTTCCTTCTAGTGGTAGTTTCTGCAAAGGTTTACATTTGCATATGTCCTATAAAAATATAGTATATACTCAATTAGTTTGTAATCATGCCTTAGAAGTAGAAAGTTATGAGTAGGTAGTATTGCTGATATAATTTGTTGGTACTTATGCAGTTTTCAATGTTATTTATTTTGTATGGTGGAATCAAGCTTTTATTAAGAATATCAATTATGACCTTGATGCTTCTTATGGGAATATTAGGTTGGAAACTAGGCTTAATATCTTTATTATCTTACAATGCAGAAAAGTTCAAAAATGATTCTAGGAAACTAATTAAGTGTTGCTTTATGCCGAAGTAACTTATGCATACCATTTTTATGTGCCTTTTTTTTTCTTTTCTTTTTATGTTGATAATTTGCTTTGGATATGCTTGACTTTTGTCCTGTTACGAGTCACAATTTTCAACCGGTATCTTTCAATCTTTAGTTCTAGACAGTTTTCTTTTTCATTGATAAATGCCATTTTCGACCGGTTTCTTCAGGATATAGAGGCGAACAACAGAAAGGTTCAGGTATATGGTAAAAACCATACATTTGTGGAGACAAGATGGAAGAAACTTCGTGTCGGTGATGTGATTAAAGTGTACAAGGATGAATACTTTCCTTCTGATCTTCTTCTGCTTTCGTCAAGCTATGAGGACGGTGTTTGCTACGTTGAAACAATGAATCTTGATGGAGAAACAAATCTAAAACTAAAGCAAGCCTTGGAAGCGACAACTCGTCTTAACGATGAAAAATCTCTGCAAAGGTTTAGGGCTATGGTCAAATGTGAGGATCCTAATGAAAATCTATACTCATTTATTGGAACTTTTGAGTATGAAGGTGAAGAACGTCCTCTTTCGTTGCAACAGATCCTTTTAAGAGATTCTAAGCTGAGAAATACCGAATATATATGTGGTGTTGTCATCTTTACCGGTCATGACACAAAAGTGATGCAGAATTCTGTTGATCCTCCATCAAAAAGGAGCAAAATTGAGAGAAAAATGGATAAGATAATTTACATTCTCTTTAGTACCTTGGTTTTGATATCCTTTATCGGATCTATGTTTTTCGGTGTTGATACTGAAAATGATATTAATAATGATGGAAGTTACAGAAGATGGTATCTTTATCCGGAAGAAACAACCGTATATTACGATCCTAGAAGGGCAGGCCTTGCTTCGATTCTTCATTTTTTGACTGCCCTTATGTTGTATGGATATCTGATTCCAATATCACTTTATGTGTCAATCGAAATTGTAAAAGTTCTGCAGAGTATTTTCATCAACCAAGATCAAGAAATGTATTATGAAGAATCAGATAGGCCGGCTCATGCGCGCACATCTAATTTGAATGAAGAACTTGGTCAAGTTGATACCATATTGTCTGACAAAACCGGCACTTTGACATGTAACTCTATGGAGTTTGTCAAATGTTCAATAGGGGGTGTTCAGTATGGCCGTGGTATTACGGAAGTGGAGAAGGCACTTGCTAGGAGAGCGAAGGAAGGGGAATCTGAAGGTGTTGCTTTTTCATCTGATTACTTGAGTCAGAGTAGCAATGTTGTGGACTCTCAGAAGACAGTTAAGGGCTTTAACTTTAAAGATGAACGAATAATGAATGGACAATGGATTAATGAACCTCATCCGGACATCATAGAGAAATTCTTTCGAGTTTTAGCTATATGTCATACAGCTATCCCTGATGTAGATAAAGCGTCTGGAGAAATTTCCTATGAAGCCGAGTCGCCAGATGAAGCCGCGTTTGTCATAGCTGCAAGGGAGCTCGGTTTTGAGTTTTTCGTTAGGACACAAACAAGCATTTCGTTGCATGAATTAAATCATGAAAGCGGAAAAAAGGTTGACAGGTTGGCTAAATCCTTTTACCATGTTTAATATAGCATCACCAACTGATACGCTTGGTTTAGCTTAGTTTCATCGATCGGTTTTACCATGTAAATAAAAATGTTTTTAAAAATCTTTTATGCCGCATGTTCATTCTTTTTTAATTTTGTGTTTAATTATTTTGTTTACTTCTTTGATGAGTAGAGTGTACCAGCTTCTGCATGTCTTAGAGTTCAGCAGTTCGCGCAAAAGAATGTCAGTGATAGTGCGCACCGAGGAAAATAAAATATTGCTCCTATGCAAGGGTGCAGACAGGTTTGAATTTCTATCGACAATTTTTTATTGGGCTAAATACATTTTGAGTCCCTAAGTTTTAATTTTATAAACAATTTGTTCAGTTTTCGTCCCTATTTTTATTAGTCCGTAAAGAAAGAGTACTTTTCGTCCCTGGTCCATGCATTTTCAACATTGTTTTTGTAGGGACTAAACTTGAAATATCCTGAATTTTATAGGGACTAGAAATATATTTAATCAATATTTTGATATAACGGAGCTGTTATGTGTGTGTAAGTTGCACGTTATGATTGCAAATTCTGTATTTCCATGCAGTGTGATGTTTGAAAGGCTCTCACAATACGGAAGAGAGTTTGAAGCTGAAACTAATAATCATATCAAAAGATATTCCGAGGCAGGTTTAAGAACTCTTGTAATCACGTACCGTGAACTTGGCGAAGAAGAGTATAAGCAGTGGGACAAGGAATTCTCGAAGGCCAAAACCTCTTTAGCAGCAGACCGAGATGCACTTGTGGATGCAGCAGCTGACAAGATGGAAAGAGATTTGATACTTCTTGGAGCTACCGCAGTTGAGGATAGACTTCAAAAAGGGGTCAGTATAAAATTTTGTTCGAGTATTTTTACTTCAGGATGATGAAATAGGATTGAACTCTAATTAAAACTTACTTGCATTATCAATATCAATATATAGTTACTAAGCTTAGTTTATACATTGCGATAATTAAATAGAAGTTTCTTACATATATATATACATACAAAAGAACTGAAGATTCAGGAATAGATAATAACAGAAAATGTTAGAATAGCAAATCCGATTCTGAAGAAAACAAACAAATAAATTGCACAGAAGACCAGAAGCGGTTGATCAGGAGTTTGGCCAATTGTGCCTACGTCTCCGGCAACAAAGTGGCTGATGTAGTTTTTTGATTATGAAATTGTGTTTTCAGCTTCACGCACTATGCACGAGCAACTATTACTTAACACCACTAATTATGTGCTTGATTAGTCAATGAAGTTAGCTTTGTTTACTTAAAAATACAGGTTCCTGAATGTATCGAAAAGCTTGCTAAGGCAGGAATCAAGTTATGGGTATTGACTGGGGACAAAATGGAAACTGCAGTCAACATAGGGTACTTCAACAAAGCTTATTCTGCTTTCTATTTCTAATAAATATTGTCAAATAGAGGCTATAGCGACACTACAATGTAGCGGAATTTCAACAAATCACTATTTTCCTGCTTTTGCGATACACAAATTAGTACAAAGTGTTAGTCCAATAGCAGCTACAGCAGCACTATAGTATTGCAGCATAGCAAATTTGAACAAGCCACTGTTTGTTGTGATCTGTGATCTGTACTGGAACTTTCTAGGGAAGTTTATTAAGTTGATACTAATTTTGCCCCTCCGTTTTAACAGGTATGCTTGTAGTTTACTTAGACAAGACATGAAACAGATAGTGATCACTCTTGATTCATCTGATATTATATCAATAGAGAAACAAGGGGACAAGGAGGCTCTGGCGAAGGTACACAACTTTGCGGGTTTATGCATCCAATTTTCTCTCATTATTTTCGATCTTTGATACAATGATTGCTTAGGCCTCTCATGAAAGCATCGAGAAGCAAATTAATGAGGGAATCTTGCAAGTCAAGTCAACAAAAGAGAGTTCCGATACAGAAAAAGATAGTTCTTCATTTGGCTTGATAATTGATGGGAGGTCATTGGAGTATTCTCTAGACAACTCTTTAGAGAAGTCATTCTTTAAGTTGGCTAGTAATTGTGCTTCTGTCATATGTTGCCGGTCTTCACCAAAACAGAAAGCTCGTGTGAGTATTATGTATGCACTATTTGAATTTTTGTTCATGTAAATGGTGAAAAATTCTTGTATATAATTGCATCATCCGAAAATAATATGCAGGTTACAAAATTGGTGAAGTTGGAAACCGGGAAGACAACTTTATCTATTGGTGATGGTGCGAATGATGTCGGTATGCTTCAGGAAGCTGATATTGGAGTTGGAATTAGTGGTGCTGAAGGGATGCAGGTAAAACATATATTTTCTTGAACTTATTTTGATTTTTCTATTTGAGTAAATATTCATTTAGGTCCTTGAATGTTTCACACGATGTCACTATAGTGACACTACCTTACACATTTGAGGATCAAGATGACTACTTACTTTGACTCTGATATTTAACGGTTTTTGAAATAGTCGTATCGTATCCCCCATGTCGATAGTAAGTTAAGAAGTTGAAAATAATTTTTAATTTAACTCAATCTATCATATCCTCACGCACATATGTTCTTAACTCTCGTGATCTTCTACGTGTCGTCGTCTTAATATGTAAAATTACTTAGAAATTGAAGAAAAATTTCAATTATACATAATCAACCTAGTCGTCAAACATAGATCAGTTCAATGTTGGTTAGCATTATGTTTTACAGAAACATTGAATCATATTCCACCATCTTGATGATACATATAAATGTACATGTAAAACCAGTTAAACAAGTTTAAACTGTCGGTGTGTAGCTATTAAACTCTTATTATAAAGTATGGAATATAATTGTTTGTAGTGGTTCCGCTGATCCATCGAAATCATTTATTGTTTCTCATTTATTTTCTTCTTTTCTTAAATAAAACCTTAACATAGTATGTATATTATTTTGAAAAAAAATACTATTTGTTGTCTACAGGCTGTAATGGCAAGTGATTATTCAATCGGACAATTCCGTTTTCTGGAGCGTCTGTTGTTGGTACATGGCCATTGGTGTTATAGAAGAATATCAATGATGGTAAAATCATGCATCCAAAAAACTGTGTGTGTGAATATATCATGTATGTTATTATTTAGGAAACTTGATCCATAAGAAACTTGGTCACTGATATCTTGTTTTATTTGCTGATGCAGATATGTTACTTTTTCTATAAAAACATTGCATTTGGATTTACCCTATTTTGGTTTGAAGCATATGCTTCATTCTCTGGTCAAGCCGCTTACAACGATTGGTACATGTCGTGTTACAATGTGTTCTTCACTTCACTACCAGTAATCGCTCTAGGTGTTTTTGATCAGGATGTCTCTGCCAGACTATGCCAAAAGGTACTAAATTTTCATTCTTTAATTAACCCTTCGTAGATATGTACAATTCTTATTTCCATAAGTCAAGACCATTTAGTACTAAAAATGTCATTAAATGATGATATAGGTAAATTTTAATCAATCTGAAATTTGTTTCTCACATATTTAACTATAAACATGCACCTCCAATTAGGGTATGTTTGGATTTTACTTGTTTGAGTTTATTTACTGACATAAACAATTGTGATATGTCCATAAGCCGTTTTCTGCTTATTTTGATAAGCTTCCTAGTATAGTTTATCAAATCAACTAATAGCTTATATGAAAACAGTTTTACTTTGTTTTATCTATTGTTGAAATAACATATATATAAGCACTTACATCATATGCGCTTATAGCATAAAGCACTTAATTATGTTGTTTATCCAAACATGACTTAAATTTTACCATGGTGTTATGTTGCATCACACCATTATTTTATAACATATATGTACTTTTCTACATATAAGATACATACGATTGATCGCCCTGTATATAACTTTTTTACATTGTCAGTGCGTACTTATTAAATTTCGTGATTACTTGAAATCCAAGAAACCTTGTGCTAATCAAACTATCTTTATATACAGCACCCCTTTCTATATCTAGAAGGAGTAGAAAACACCCTCTTTAGCTGGACTCGGATTATCGGCTGGATGTTGAACGGATTCCTCAGCTCCTTGCTAATCTTCTTCTTAACTACAAATTCCGTCTTAAATCAAGCCTTCAGAAAAGACGGTCAAGTGGTAGATTTCGAAATACTCGGTGTCATAATGTATACTTGTGCAATTTGGGTTGTGAATTGCCAAATGGCACTTTCAATCAACTACTTCACTTGGATCCAACATTTTTTCATTTGGGGTAGTATTGTCCTTTGGTATGTGTTCTTGGTGGTTTATGGTTATATATCTCCAACCATATCTACAACAGCTTATAGGGTATTTGTGGAAGCATGTGCTCCTAGTCTTTTATATTGGTTAGTTACCCTTTTTATTGTTGTTTGTGTTCTTTTACCATATTTTTCTTATAGAGCTTTTCAAAGTAGGTTTCTACCAATGTATCATGATATAATACAAAGAAAACAAGTAGAAGGGTCTGAATTTGAGATTTCTGATGAGTTACCTAGACAAGTTCAAGGTAAACTAATACATTTGAGAGAAAGATTGAAGCAAAGGGAACCTTGAAATATGTAAAATGTAAATATGGTTTGAAACTTACATTCTTGGAAGTGGAATTGTATTTGGTTTGTTGCTTAGTTTGAAAGTGATATTGATTTAGTGAGCATTGGAAATAGCTTTTTTTAGAGTTGATTTCATTATTTTTATTTATTTTTACATTTGATGTAGATTAGCTAAGGTTGTATATATTAATGTATCATATATAGCAACTTGTTAATGAAAGCAGATATACATAGTTTGATTTATGCTTTGTGTGTGTGATCTTATCATGTGGAGGAAGTTTTGTATGCAAATTTTTTTTTCTTAACCATTCGGTTCACAAGGAATACGGTCATGATAATTCAGAGTTTGACCGAGAAGTATGTAAAGTCTTATTAAAGATTGTTTCATCAAATTATTGTAAGCAATAATAACGGTAATAAGCGCCTTTCAATATATAACAATGAGAAATAAAAGTTATGATTAGTTTAACAAAGAAGAAATAGAGTTAAATTAAAATCTTGGAAGCAGAACCTATAGTTATTTAGGTTGGGTAAAAATAGCAGTGAAGTTGGGTTAAAAGAGAATAATAAACATTACTTTTTTTTTTATTTGGTTGTTGAAAGAAAATAGAAAGGCAAAAAATTAATGTGGGCTTTGCATTGAAGTTCCTGTGTAGTACTACCCACACCCCTCTTTTGCTATCAACACCCTCTTCTTTAATGTAATTTATATTATCCAAAGTACTCATCCGTTTAAACTAAATAAAAACATCTGCTATCCACAAGTCATGGCTCAACCTACAAAGATGTTCCTCATATGATGAATGTGTTGTGCCTCATTTGAAATTTAAGAGTCATGTTTATTTTGTGAAAACATTTTCTATTTTCATTAAGAGACTCTTGAAGTGATCAATTATCTGCATTTTTTAGAAATAATAAAATTTTCAAAACTATTTTTAGAAATGCACCATTCGCAAATTATCTATTCAGTAAAAATTGAACATAAATGTTTTGTGAGAGGAAAAGCAAATTCAACCCTAGAATTAAATGATCGTCATCTTTAAATTTTTAATTGGATAATTAATTATATATGTAATTAATTGATAATTTATCAAATATTTAAATTTCTGGTCGGAATAATGAGAATCTGAATTGGCCATCAACTCTATATACAAGCTATGGTCGCCAATATATTTCAGACACATTTTATATACTTTGTGAATATATATATATACATGCATACATATTTGTCTTAATAAAGCTGCAAGATTATTCTCATTCTTAACTTATACTCTCTTCGTCCTTTTTTATAAAAGTAGTTGCCAAAAATCATGGAGTATTAAGAAAAGATGTTGGAGTAATAAAGTTGTCTCAAATATGTGTGACTATATCTATATTACACTTAATTAAATATATATTTAATGTTAACTTTTTATATATATATATATATATATATATATATATATATTAGTATTAATAAGAGGTATATTTGAAAAAAGAATAATAAGGGATATATGATCTAATGTAACAACATAACATTGGTGTTATTTATGTATCACACACCCATATTCTGAAACCATTCAATCGTTTGAAGAAGCTCAGAAAAGCGGTGTCGTCAACCAACATGTAAAAGGATATTTGATTTAATCATTGATTTTGTTTGTTAATTTGGTGCATTGTGTTGTTCCGTATCCTTTGATTTTCATAATCAAGTATTAGGGTTAGTTAGGTTTGTTGTTTCTGATGACGATGTGTTAGGGATTTAATTTGTTTTTTGAATTAGAAATTGAGTAATCCAAGTTGTGGTTGTGTTTTTCATTTTCTTGATACTTTAAATTTGATCTGATGATACTCTTTTTTTTCTATGTTAAGTGTTGTGGTTGTGTTTTTTGATTTAAATGTCACAAGTTGTGTTTTTTCATTTAAAGGTCACAATAGTATTCATGTTTGAATTATAAGCATGTTGATGCCTCAAATTGCCTCAAATATTAGATACAAATTACATAGAAATCAAAACTCTATTTTTCTATGTAGGTTTGGCATATTAGAAGTATACCAACTGAATGTTCTTTTTCTATTGATGATCCATCTTCAATAGTTTCAACCAACATTTGAATCGCTCCTCCGGTACTAGCAACTTCACAAAGTACACTCTCTAATGAAGAAACAATATTTTCTAGCAACCTTATTGCTTTCTCAACCAACAAGATGATTTTACCGAGGCGTGGATCATGTCAAGCAAAGAAGCACTTTCTACTAAGTTTCATTGCTGCTTGACTTTGAGCTTCACTATCACCATTCCAAATGTTTTCTACAATCTTTTTCTCCATCGGAAGCACTTTCTCGTGTTTATAGAAAAGGAGATGTACTAAACACAATAATAAGGGGTCTAAAAAGATGCAACACATACAATGGAAAAGGGGTGACACAATAATATTACATTAGGTAATAAAATATGAGATTATAGGACTGATTTGTTCCTAATTGATAACCGCTTTATAAAATCTACAGTTGGATTAAAACATATTATAATATAGATCATGTCTATAAAACTTTACATTAATCGAAAATCATTTGATTTGCCAATGAAGTACATCAAAATTAACATCTTATAAACTTTTATAAAACGACTTGATTTTGCCAATGATGTATCTTATAAAATCATTTGATTTGCCAAATTTTGTAGATCTAATCTATTTTATAATAACTTTCAATCCAACGATAAATTTTTGGATTGGTATGAAGGATCATACCACGTGGACTCTTCTATACATTGACTACTCAACATGTACATCTCAGCTTTATTGTTCAGGTCATGTGAGCTCCATCTTCTTAGCTCAACTTGATCGTTCAGATCATGTGAGCTCCACTTTCAACATCACTAGCTCTCTCTGGTTGTTGTCCAAGCAACATTGTGGTCATCCACTTGAAGGTATCTCATAACGCGCCACTCGTCATGAACGAACAAGTGATGTGAGTTGTGCACCCTTGACTCCACTAGCCTTGTACGAATGAGCATGGAACATGATCAGCTCCACACGCCTAGTACAGATGAGCCATATTGACCTAAGAGTGTTAATGGGTCTAGACATCTAAAGAGAGGCCCACTAGGTTAAGAAGGCAAGGCCTGTAAAATGAGACACCTAGAGATAAGTAAAAGGATCCATTCATTCTAGCCTAAACATTGTATTTTCACCTTAGTCATTTTAGAGTATTCTTGAAGCTTCTCATAGTCAGCTCCACTGAATAGCTCATCTATTATAATTTATGTTTACATAATGAACAATTTTATAATAGAATTATCCGGCAAAGAGTTATTCAAGATGTCATATTATTAAGTTTGACATCATGGTGTCAATTGATCCTATCCCTATTAAGATATATAGCCCAAGTGGGAGATTGTTGAAATATTTTATTATTCAATCATATATTAATGTTATTTTGTGAGCAAATATCTTTATTATTATATTAACAATTTATCAACAAGGAGCCTCAAATGATTAGTAATGAAAATAAACAATAAGACTGTGCTATATCATCATCACGCACTACTAGAAAAAACAAAATTATGGAGGAAAATTTGTGACGGAAAAAATAAAATCTCTCACAAATTTCTTGGTCACAAAATTAGAGAAAGATTTCACGTTTTCTCTCTCTAAATTTCCTCACTAATATTTACTTTTTTAGTAGTGACGGGAGTGAAAATATAAAAACCAAAAATTGGAAAAACCACAAAAATTTAAAGATGGAAAATAAAATAAAAAAATTGTTTTTCATTTCGTTATAAATCTGGTGACCAATTTTATTTTTTGTCTCTAATTTTCGTTATTATTTAAACTTTTTCTCGTAGTGTAAAGGAAGCAAATAATGTTAATATCATTCCATTAGTATAAGGTGGCTCATTCAGGAGGGAAATTAGGCAATGTGTCAGTGATGAAGTTTCTAACTTTTGATGCCATGAAGCTGATAGTGGGTTAGTGATGACAAACAACATTGGGGAAGTCTGCATGGGGAAAATTCTGACATATTCCCACTATAAAAAATCCAGCCATCTTATTACACTAATTATATATTAATACTAAAATAATAATTTGCAATGAGCAATTGGAAGAAAAGCACGAGGTGGCTAATGTTAATAATCATTTATTTAATTACTATTGTATATATCCACAAATTTTAGTTTAAAATGAGGGTTTATGCTCGTGTACATGTAAAAGGAGCTCCTTTTTTCAAGATTTGGGGGTTGAAAAAATGCTTTGGGATTATCATTGTTCAATAGTTTTGTGATCATTACTTGCTAGTGAGTGTATGGCTGCATGCTCGTGCAGAGTCCCACCATTGATATTTTTTTTGGTATATTTTTATGGGTTATAGTAAGGAAACCAAAAATGGTAAGTTTGCATTGAATTCAACAATTTTTAAAAAGTTAAATTTATCATTTTTTATCATTTTTCAATACAATATTTTTAAATTTGTCCTCTTAACCAATGCCTTAAGGGTACTCTTTAACATTTTCCTATTTTTATTTTATTTCTAACTCATTGTATTTAGAGTATTTGATGAAACATTTCAACGTATTTCCAGAGAAAATATCGAATATATGTACTTGATAAATAACTTATTGTTAGAACCGTTTCTATATATCTTGTAGCAATATTATCTGCAGAATTTTTTTTATTAAAGGGAAAGAAAATACTAGAAACCAGCAAACTAATCAACTTCAAAACTTTTAAGGAGTTAATCCACGAGGTTCGCGAGAACTAATTGCAGAGGAGGAGAACTCCACATTTTTATTGCTCCAAATTTAACTAGAAAATCTTAATTAAATAAAAGAACTCTACCAATGTCTTGATTAATTTCCCTTACAAAAATATGTCTTAATTATTTTCTAAACCAATAATAATAGTTCTCAATTATTACGAATTCCCTAAAACACAATTATTACTAATGAATCTCTAAAATTTTGACTATAAATGTCCAGTGTCCCACGTCAGAAGGGTAGGTCGTCACCAATTAGGTGTGCAATAAATTGATAGAGTAACAAAATAACAATTAACCAAAAAAAATAAAATTGGGATGTTTATTTTATCCATAGGCAACTCGTTATGTGAATCAATCAGCACTGTCGTCACATAAAATTATTTTAATACATTGCTAGTTTATGGTTTATCTAATATATAGTTGATTATTATTATTATATAAATGATCAACATGTCTGTGTCAGCCTTCTAATTAAGGTCTCCTCTAAGTTTGCTGTCCAAGCAATGTTGTATTATTGAATTATTAATTAATTGATTTTCTTCCCCAAGAAATATATCATATTCCAATCAAAAGTTATTCTCTTAAACGTGACAAATCCACTAAAATATATAATCTACGTCTACATATTTAATATTTGACACAGACTAAAGACCAAATAAGATACTATTTAATTTTGAAAACCAAATAAAATAATCTATTTTTCTTTTAGACAGGTTGATAATATTTTTTCTTAAACAACTTTTTTTATCAACTAAAGACTAGTGAAATAATGATCATATTAAAATAGGTTTGTCTTATTCTATTAAAATTATATAATTGTCATACAAATTCAAATTTTGTCACTTGAGATTCAAAACACACAATAATTACATACGAATTTTTATATCTAATTAAGAGAATTAGCTAGCACTGCTATATTATTTTCATATGTAATTGATCTAACTTAAGACATTTGATTAATATGGAAGAAACGATGTTTCATTCAAGTATTTTTTTTTCTTAAATGGTTTAAGTGAGATGGGTTTCAAGAACTCTTTAGAACCAGAACGTAATTTAACGAATATTAATAAAGATTTTTATATATCATCCACTAAAGAGTGCATCACGTTTGTAACAAAAGTTGAATCCAATGACTCAAATTTTTACCAACAAAATTAATATTTTTTATTTTATTCAAGTGCTTTTTGATAAAGAGTAATATCTTTTTTTTTTTTAGGGAAAAGAGTAATAACCTAAAACTTTCATTATAACTAAGAAATATAATATTCATGCAATTTGTCTCATTCATTCACGTCAACCCTGGCGCTTTTTTAATATATAAATACATGAACTGGAGTTTTGCTTCTAGAAAATATCCATGGTTTGGGCCATAAGCAAGCATGCATTATTAATATGGATTCTAGAATGAGTCGATCAAGACTTAAAATCAAACACTTTTTAATGGAAGCTGTGAGGAAAAAATGGTGGATTAATTGGTTGTTAGTGGAAACTATACTTTATTATTTTTCATCATTACATTCAGCTAAATTCTTTGGACTTACTTTCCGACTTAACGCTTGACATTTTTTATAAGAAGCTTGACATTTTTTTTTCTCAATATTATTGTACTTATTTTTTCATTTGTTAGAGAAAAGTTTAACTGAATTGATTTTTGATAGTTCATCATGGTCCGAGTATATCTCTAGACTCAAAGAACACTTATAATTAAAGAGGTTTTTACATTGAAGACGAAAGTTAAACTAACATTCTTATATCAACTTTGCATCAACTAAATCAACATTAGGCTTAGTTGGTGTGTAGTTGATATGATTCATATCCCATAATAACGTGAGTTTAACTCCGCACGAAACCAACATTTGGCTTGTCCCTATTGAGTAGCTCAATCGGGGAACAATGACATAATATATGCAAATGTCGTGGTTCAAACTCTAAACACTCTATTCATTCACATGTAAATTTCTAACCACTTCAAGAAAAAAACATTTGGCTTATTATTGTATTTTAATATTGATCCATACCAATAAAATTAATTAGAGATGCTGTTTTACAAGAATGGCTTTACGAAGTTCCTATGGGTGGGTACCATGCCCATGAATCGTGGGACGTGCTATACACTGTACGTAATATGCATGTGCACTCATACAATCCAGAAAAGAAGGGATTTTGTTTTTTCTTTTGATTTATGTGGGTAGCATGGGAATGAATATAGATTATAAAACTCAGGTATAGTTGATGTATATTGTAGGTATTGTAAACTTAAAGCATACCAAATTCAATTCTTAGTACTGAATTTAAGAATAATTGTGTTTTATACTAAAAACATAGAGAGGAAAAAAAATATTGACCCTTGGTTAACAATCTCATGGCTCCTATTATGCAATGAGTTAAAAAAAAGTTACATGTTATCAAACCACTCCGAACATGATCTAAATATCCAGATTTATATGTGGCAGATGTGTGTTAAAAGTTTAACATTGGATGTAATAAGAACTGAACATAAGTTATGCTCAATCCAAATTCTAAGATTAGGTCTGAACAAATTTGATACTAGAATCAACGTGCCTTTAACATGGACGGGATGAGTCTTTTAATTAGATTAGTCTTATTCACCCACATTGTCATATGATGTTAAGCTATCATATGACATGTAAAAAGATGATATTACATGGAAGATTTAATTAATGTGTTAAAAGGAATGAACAACATGTTACATGTTATTGTCACTTATATAATTATTATTTATACTTGAGTAGAAGGCAAGCGGACAACACGTTGTGCCGTTAGGCTTTTTTGGATGACAAAACCAATCATCGTAAACACAACATTCATAAATCTATGAGACATGACATTGCTATGCATGACCTTTTAAACTCTATGTAGAAGGTCAACAACCTTTGATACTAGGAAACCGAAAGTTTCAAACACAAATGGTATAAATGTACTTTATTAATTGTTTATGCTCAACGTAAATCAAATTTAATATCTTTACTAAATAGTATTTTTCTCTTCTCTTTCCCTAAAAAAAAGTATTTTTCTATTCTATATTTTTTTAAGAGTGTTATTTGAACAACCAATTTAGTTGACAACTTATATGACAACCATAATTTACAAAGAAAATATAGTTATTTGCACGAAAAATAAATGCAATAGAGAGATGAAGTAAAAAAATAATGTGAGTATGAGAGAGAAGTTATCACAAAAATTGTCACCAAATGGATATTCAAATATTTTTTTTTCATGGGTAAAAGACAAATCTGTTATCTTTCAAAGTATTCAAGTAATTAATTATACGTTCAATTCATTTTCCCATTCTTTTGTTTACTAGTATTATTATGGGTAAAAGAAGAAGAAAATTGTTGAACATAGAAAGAACCCACATTTATGAGTAGAGACTTCCATTACATGAAGTCAAGATTGCAAGCTACTTAGATGCAACTTTTCTAGATGTGACATGGCTGCGAAAGTGATAATTAAGTGCTAATATATGCACTTCATAACCAAATTTATTTATTGTGGTAGTTGTGGATATTTTAGTTTTTTTTTTTGTTTTTTTCCATTTGGTTCAAGTTTGAATAGGATTATATTAGATTTGATAGAATGATGATGATAGGGATGTAAACAAGGCATGCTTGTCCGCCAGAAGTCCATAGTTAAGCCAACTAAATGTTTGTTTAGTAAGACATAAGATTGAGCTAATGACTTATAACTTATAAGTTCGTATGATTAAAAACAACTTGTTTAGTTAGTGTATTTTTACACAAGCTTATAGCTATATGATTAAAAAAGACCAATTTGAACTGTCATTTTTACAGGAGTTCATAGCTTATTCTCATGAGCTTATAATGTTTTTTATAAGTTAATTTAAATAGTTTATTACTAATCACGTTTTATCTTCATTCTACCCCTACAATCTTAATTGAAAATAATATATTAATTTTTTGAGAGAAAAATAAATAATATATTAATTAAAATTCATATTTTATGTTATTTCATATTTATAAGTTATTTTAACCGCTAATTTTATCAAACACTAAAAATTCAATTAGGTAGTTTGTCTATAGTCAATTATAAGTTAGTTTATAAGTCACATGCTATAAACTCTTTTGTTATAAGTTAGTTTACCAACTATCAACTATTTTTTTTTAAAAAAAGCCTAAAACAATTTGTAAATAAACAGTATCAATATCACAGTAAATATTACACGTTTTGTAAGTACAACTCAAATAGTGTTAGAAAAAAAATATAAGAGATCATTTCTAATATTGGCTATTGAAAGAGTATGTGTTTGTGTGTGGGGTTTACTAACTTAGACCAACAAAAAATATGAAGGTCCAAGTTAGCAAAAATGCATCTTTTTATTTAGACAAAAAAGAATCAATATCCACTAGTGTAAACCAATTTAAAGTAAGAAAAAAAAATTATTTAATTTTATTTTTCAATAAAAAAAACATCTAACAACCGTTTCCTAATTTTCCAGAAAAATTACTAAGTTTTTCTATTCTCTATTTTTTTCATGGGTCAAAGAAAAATTTGTTAGTACTTCGTATCTTTCAAGTATTCAAGTAATTAATTATACGTTCAATTCATTTTCCCTTTTTTTTTTTTTACTAGTATTATTATGGGTAAAAGGTTCATCTTTATGAGTAGAGACTTCCATTACATGAGTCTAAAGAAAAAAAGGTTCATCTTGGAAAATTACAATCCTTATTGTTTCAGATGTTACTTATCTAGAACTGTCATATGGCTGCGAAAGTGATAATTAAGTTTTTTTTTTTAATGGCAAAATATATTATATAAGGGAATTAAATCCCAAGTATTACACCAATAAGAGAAAATAAAAACACCAAAAACCCCTAAAGATAAACCACCAGCACCCTCAATATGCCAAAACCCCTAACAACAGCTCCTCAAAGAACCAACACCGTCAACAATGATCAATTTGGCACCCGAAGTAATTTTGCTTCAAATGTTCAGTTTCGACCACCACTCTATTTTCGGTTGAGAATTAAGTGTTAGTACTTTTAACTAATCGAGAATTTGGATGTGTTCCACTACATGCCTCTAATTTTTAAAAATGTGGAATAGTTATTCCCCCAATGAAAAAAAAGTTGGAAATCTTTCTCTCTATTATTTAATTCAAATATGTATTTCATAATCAAATTTACCCTTTTTTCCTAGCTTAATTGTTTCTTATAATAAAGATTGAATGGAATAGAACTTTGCTGAAACTTGAACTAAATGATAAAAACTATTGATTAGTCAAAACAGTAAGGTAACTTCATGTCCAATACTTATTATTTAACACAGTTGCTAATGTGACACTAGCCATGCCGTCGAGCGCTCATGTGGACGAGCTGTAAATGTGAAAGCGATGGGCACAAATCAGCTCCGTGTATGTTCACGCGCAGGGTCGGTTCTAAGATTTTTTGTACCCTGAGCGAAACAATAAAATATTTGCTCTTTTAAGTGTTTTATTATTTTTCTTCTTGTATTTTTTGTTACACAAAATTCATTTATAATCAAAACTCTCTAAAAATATATTTTCAATAAAATTAATCAAAGAAAATTTTTTAAAAAATGTATTCATATAGTACTGACTACTACGTAAAAATAAAAAATTTGGTGCCTCTAAAAAAATGGTGCCCTGGGTTGCCGCCCACCCTCAGGGCCACCCCTGCTCACGCATACTTGTCTACATTAGCAGCTCTATTAAGTCGAATGTCAAGTTGAGAGACGGACCAAACTCGAGCAACTTGAAATAGTTTACTTAGAATCAATTATACATACTCCCTCCGTTTCTAATTATAAGCAAAATACTTTTTAGGTTCATTCAATTAATGATGTATGTTGTTCATAATATGGACCACATACATCATTAATTGAATGAACCTAAAAAATCAATTTTGCTTATAATTAAAAACGGAGAGAGTACCTGCAAATTTACATGAAGTCTCAAGTTATTAGAAACTCATCTACCAATGCCAACAGTTGTTTCATCATAGATATTCAAAGTACACCCATATCCACCAGTGTCCATCCAATTTAATTAAACGTACTGTAATAATCAAATCTAGAAACAATATGTAGCGTTACATATTATGGTAGATGTATCATACATATACACAAGAATATACCTAAAATTTATATCACATTGCTATTGGTTGAGACTTTCCATTGCCCTAAAAAGGTATAACCATTTATTTTCCAACAACTGTTTCTTCCCATCTTATAAACCACGACTTTCACAAAGTAAAACGTTTTATTTTTGTTGTTGATAATAATACAGTAAAACGTTATTTTCATAATAATGCCTTTTCATTTGTCAAAAAATAATAATGTCTTTTTCAAGTGCAAGACACTTTGCACCAAATTAGTATACAAGCAAAACAAAATATTAGTTAGAACAAAAAAAAGGGTTTTGTTGGTGCGTGTGTGACAAGTCAATGCTAAATGTGTCGACATATATAAAAAGCTATAAATCAAACACAAACGTTTGATATACAGACCCCCAAAAGAAAAGCAAATTGTTGAAGATCAAGATAAAAAAAAAGAACTAGAATAACAATGGTTCACTTTGCCACATGTACAATGGCATGTGCAAAAAAGATAAAAAAGAAAAAAAAAATTAAACATTTATCGATTGTCACCAAGTGGTGTGAGCCAAATAGGCAAGAAAAATAAAATACTTAATTAATGAATTAAATAATAATAATTGGATATTAAATATAAATGTACAGAGAATCCCCGATATATATTTTCCACCTTCTAGATATAACAGCCACTTTATTCTTTTATTATTGTTTCTCCATAAATGGAGTAGTACCTCATAACATTTTTAATGTTCATTGGGATCACCCAATCCCATATGTTCAGGGAAGAAAATTGGTTAGCTAGTAATTATCTCATTCTAGATGAATATCTGATTTTAATATGCAGGTCATTTAAATATCAAAATAGAAAATTCACATAAAAAAAATGTATATGAACATAAAAATCCATTTCCAAATTTTAAAGAGTATAATATAAGTATCAAAACCGAATCCATTCATGTTTGTATACAAAGGACAAAAAGAATAAAAATAAACCAAAATTTGTTGGTTTGATTGATAAATAGTTGATTCATGTTCCTCAAAGAAGAACATAGTTCAACTTTCGTTGTCACTCTCAAGATTTAGTTGGTCGATGATCTATAAATATGATTGTCAATGGGTTATGAGAGCCTTAAGTTTATCTTGACTTCGATGAACCTTTTGAATTGAATTTTCTACGGTTACAACGGGATATTATAACAAATGTGGACGATTCGATCTCAAATCGAAGATCAAGATCTTCAACAGCGTGAAAAGTGTGAAGTTCCTGTAGGCCTCCTCGAACTCTAGAGCACAACTCCTTTAAACTTTTTTCTCAACATGCTTTAGTTACGAAGTTTTCCACTTGCGTGTAACATTGATAAACATGTAAAAAAAATTCACTAACACTTAACAATAACTGATATTTGTCACATAAGAGGTAAAGATTGAACTTTTAATCATGTGTTTTAAAAACCCAAATTATGTATTGTTTAGATCGTACACTTTAAATGAGTGGAAAATTCAAGATTCAAGCTGTTATTCTTGATTCGAGCTATTCTTTCATGGTCATAAGACCAAATAAATAGTCTTTGGACACATTCACATGAAGATATTATCTTAAAAATATTTAATTATTTTTTTATCAAGTTTATTTTTATCATTAAAAAAATACTTATTTATGTGTATGTGACCAACACTATATGTTTGGCCCTGTGACAAATTTCTTGATTCTTTTAACGTGTCGTGGTCATACCATCTAAACTAGAAAGACTACTCTTTAATATTTTATTTATTGAAAAAGAAATACAAAGTGTCATGCCGTCATCCATGATATGATAGTATGATTATTTAATTAATAAAACTATAATGTATTTTTAATTAATTGTATAATAATGTTCAAGTCACACGTTGGCTGCTCTTTCTAACTTCCTTCATACACAACCTCGTATACTATAAATACCACAAACCAACCAAGTCAAAATTTCATAAACAAAACACAAAAATGCAAAATCAATATGAAAACGAAGAAACTTCTTCAACAATGGACTCATTTTTGTGTCCAAGTTTCAGTACTTATTCTTCAAATAACATAAACGACGTCGTTCAACAAGTCACTAATGAAAACGACAACTCACACTCTCAAAACGACAACGACGATTTCGAATTCGTCGCGTTTCACAATCACCGCCGCAATTTAACTCACGACGCTTTTCCGATCTTCAACCGCGACGGCGACGAGAGAAGAAACTCCGACGCGGCGGAGATTTCTAATTCGTTGAAGATATTGTTAATCGGAAATGAGAAAGAGGAACGGAATCGTGTACCTTCGACGGAGGTGGAAGATGATCTGGATTTGATTCCGGCGGAGTCTTATTGTTTGTGGACACCGAATTCATCTCCGATTGCTTCTCTGCCGGCTTCTCCTATGAATTCTCCGATCAAATTCAAGAAAAGCAACTCCAATGGTTCTCCGAAATTGCCGATTGCTTCTCCGATGAATTCTCTGTGCAAGTGCAAGAAAAGCAATTCAACTGGTTCGTCTTCAAGTTCTTCATCGTCTTCGCGGTGGAAGTTTCTGAGCTTGCTTCGGCGAAGCAAGAGCGACGGAAAAGAGTCATTGAATTTGTTAATTCCGGCGAAAAAGGAGAATTTAAAGGTGATTAGCGGTGGCAATGGAAGCGGTGAAAAAAACGTAGCCGGAAAAAAGATTCCGGCGACGGAGAAGAAAACTCCAGCGACGGTGTCGGCGATGGAAGTGTTTTATAGAAGAAAGAAAGAGATGAGGGTAAAATCGTATTTACCGTATAAGAAAGAGTTAATTGGGTTTAGTGTTGGTTTTAATGCTAATATTGGAAGAGGTTTTCCTCTTCATGTTTGATTAATTTTTATTCTGATTTGTAACTATTTTCTAGTTTAGGACTATAGGTTAATTTTGAGGTTTTAATTTGTTATAGAATTAAGTTTTGGAGTAAAAAAGTTTGAATAGTTTTGTTTTTGGATTTTGATGTTAGATTTTCAATAAATTCTATGATGTACAAGTGAGACAAATTTTGCACCATGTAATACTAAGCAATACTTGTTTCTACCATATGATTCTACCATTGAAGCAAATGTAATATAAATGAATAATTAGTGTGTAGTACAAAATTAAAATTACGATCAAAGAGTGAAATATAACGGTTTTATGGTGCAGAAGTGTTACATGTCTTGCATCATGCAGATACTGTGCAAGACTTGCGATCGACTCAAATGTAATACGTTACGATTGAATCAAATCAAATTTAATATGGTGTGTCGTATTGATCCAATAATTTGTGTGTAGTACAAAATTAACATTATGATCTACGGTGAACTTTAATGTTTCTGTCTGCTATAAACTGTGAGCATCGTTGATCTGTGTTTTTAAGGTGTTGATTGGCTGCATAATATTATCTTTGAAGGGAGGAACTCATTCAGTTAAGGGCAAATTTTATGATGTTTATACTTTTGAATTTGTGATCGGGGTGAATTGAAGCTTTGTAACTAGTGTGATAGTGTTTGGTGTAATCATGTGTGATCATTTTGTTGACTGTAACTTGACAAACAATGACCCTCATTAGTCATTTGACTGGAATTACCTCGGTTCTTCAGATAGATAGTTTGGCGCAATTCGATCAATTTGATTTGTAGGAGACGCCAGGTCATTTGATTGGAATGATATGGTTTCAGCTGATCATAACTATAGCTCGGGTTGGTTTTGAGTAGATTCTGGTGCGATATTTCGAGGATGATGCATGTTATTTAGACAACTATTCCTATTTTGTTGTCCAGCAACACATATACAATTTTTTTTTTCTTTCTTTCTCTCTTCAAATCAAATCAATAGTTATAATTTATAAGTGACATCTATGAGTGTCGAATACGTTGTCAATTTTTATTTATTTTTATTTGTTCAAATAACATTCCTCTTCGAGGAGGCAGCTCAGATCATCATTTCTGAACTATTGTGATGTGGATCATAATTTTGTTTGTCTTTCAAAACCGTGGTGGTGGGTTTTTCTTCCCACAGTAGTATCACTATCAGGTGCTTTAAATTGTTGTTGGTACTCTGTTGTCTGTTTTTAGTAGTCTTGTCTCATTTCATGTATCTATTTGCACAAACAAAGTATACATTGTACTTGTGGTGTGAGTTATGATTCTTTCCATTTATTTTCTTAACTATTAAAGTTTTTAAACTTTGTGAGGTGTATAAAAAAGATTTAGACTCATTTCATGTCATATTTTTGCTTTTATATTTGAAAAACTATAGTAATTTAACAATGTAGACAATAAAAAATGGAGAGAATCTTAACTCTAATAGTATCAGTTATGAATTATTTTAATACTGTAATTGTTTTTACCTCTCCAAGAAATTTGTGGTCACTACACCATAAAAAGGTGTGATAACATATAAAATAAAAGGGAAATACTAACTGATGTCCTAAGTGCACTAGTTAAAAAGATTAATATAAAAATTATGTATTGAAAATTGATGAAAAATAGAATGTTTAACTTTATGACATCTTTAACCATTACCCTTAGAATACTAGTTGTTTTTAATGTCATAAAAAAAAAATACTAGTTGTTTTTAATAATTTTTTTATATTTTTGACATTCTCAACCATTGCTCTTGGAACACCGTTAACAAAACTCAAAATAAAAATCTTTGGCAGTATTATCATTTTTTTTATGATACTTGAACATCTTCATTCCTTTTAGATGTCAAAGTAATGAAGTGGAACCAAGGGAGAATAGACTCTAGAGCTAAGTAAGGAGAAGGGAAGTAATTAATGAAAATCAAAGAGAGGGTAAAACTTTTGAATGTAGCTTGAAATGATGAAAATGTTGACTAGAAATATATTTTTTTAACAAATGTTGACTAGGAATATAATAAGCAGTATTTTCAATCAATATATTACTACCTCATTTATTTTTTAAGTTTTGGTTTAACATTGTTTCCACCGATCAAATAAAACAAAAAAGTTTGTACCCAAGAGAAATGAAAAAAAATTATATTTTTTATTAATTTATTTATATGTTTTCAATGATAGCCTAGAATGTTTTTTTTTTTTTTTTTTTGTGTGAAGAAGATAGCCTGGAATGATTATTATTACAAAAAAATAGTTAAATGAATTGTTAATGAAAATCGTCAATATAACATTTAACTTAAAAAATAACAGATATATAATAGCAACAACTGTTTTATAAAACAGACACTTAAAAAGAAAAATAGAGTAATAAATAAGATATGTTATTGTCACATGACTGAGAGTAAAGCTCATACTAGAGATTGTTTTTTCACAATTTGTTGAGAATCATCCTTTCCAATTTCCATTTTTGGATTGATTAACCTTTGTGGTTTATTTACATTTTCTTGCTAGCTAGAATCATCCCATCACCTATTGTTGAAGATATAGTAATCTGTCATGAAGAAATTTAGTCTACCAAAGTTCTTTGGATACAAATTGTGGACGGCAGCTCCATGATAATATCAATGAAATATTAATGTATCAAAGGTTTATTTTAGTCCGAATTCATTTTTATGAAAAATTCAACAAGAATTACTAAAAAATTTCTGATTGGTGGATTAACCCACTATCTTGTCTTTGAAATATTTGAATTTTGACTGTTTTATAAATGGTTTTGAGTAACCTTTTGTTCTATTTAATGATTAAATGAATTAAGTACAAATATATCTTTTCTTATAAAAAAATGTATATATAATATAAATATCATTCCATTAGTATAAGGTGGCTCAAATAGGGATAAGAAAAGAAGCAAAATGTGTAACTAGATGAAGCTTCTTACTTTTGATTTCACAAAACTCACGAGGCTGAGAGTGGGTTAGTGAGGGCAACGAACAACATGGGGCAAATTCAGCCATCTTATTACACTTATTGTGCATTAATATAATAAGAAAAATATAAAAGAAGGTATTCAACATAAGTCAATTTTTTGAAAGTTTGATATTTGTTATTTTTAAGGGTTAATACATGTTTACCCCCGTAATATTAGCGATTTCTGATTTGCCCCCGTAAAAAAATTGTTTAGATTTCAACCCGGTAATTTGAATATTTTTTGGTTTTAGACATTCATGGCATCAAATTACAAAATTTAAGATACTTTCGCCCCTTGTAATTTGAGAGAATTTCGGTTTATCCCCTGTCATATCATTGATTTTGTACGGTCAAAATTCATAAAGGTCTAAAACCAAAGAATCTTCAAATTACAGGGTTGAAATCTAAACAAATTTTTTTACATGGGATATAAATCAGAAATCACTAATATTAGAAAGGGTAAACATGTATTAACCCTATTTTCAATATAAATTTTTCATTTTTTGCTTTTTAAAATAGTACTCTTAAGATATTTTTTTTTAGGGATACTCTTAAGATACTTATTAACTTGATTCATATAATAATTATATTCGGTGAGTTATAATGGGAAGAAAACCACAAGGTGGCTAATGTTAGCAATCATTTATTTACTTGATTCATATAATAATTATATTCGGTGAGTTATAATGGGAAGAAAACCACAAGGTGGCTAATGTTAGCAATCATTTATTTAATTACTATTGTGCATATCCACAATTTTACTAATTTAAAATAAGGATTTTATGCTCGTGTACGTGTATATACAAAAAGAAGCCCCCTTTCCAAGAAGATTTGTGATTGAACAATTTCTTTGTGATTATCATTGTTCATGTTATGTGATCATTACTTGCAGTGCAGATGAGTGCATGGCTGCATCCACGTGCAGAGTCCCACCATTAATATTTTATCATCATATAAAAGTTTATTTTTCTTATTAGAATTTAAGGTTAAATAAGTTTCTAGTCTTATAAATTTATAATTTTTTATAATAATAGATGAAATTTAGATGTAGATATATTTGGATGATATGTTGGCAAAATAAAGAAGTCTTATGGTGTTTACCTCATGTAGTTGTTCGGCCCAGAGACCTTTGCCTGTTTCAAGCTTCTTTTTAATGCCATTGAGAATTACTTTGTTCCCGATTCTGCCTGTCCATTTGCCTGGGGTGAATGACGGAAACAAATTTGATTTGGATACCTAAATTTTTACAGAAGTCTACGACTGTTGTGCTTGCAAACTGTGTTCCATTATATGATACAATCTCTCTTGGTAGTCCGAAACGACAGATAATTCTTTTCCAGTAAAATCTTCTAACTCTTTATGTCGTTATCTTGGCGACAACTTCTGCTTCGACCCATTTTGTATAAAGTCAATACCCACTATCAAAAACTTGAGTTGCCCTGGAGCGAGGGGAAAAGGTCGTACTATGTCGACGACCCATTTGCAAAAAGGCCACGGCGAAAACACTGAAGTTAATTCATGAGTTGGGGCGTGCTTCTTATCAAAGAAACGTTGGCACTTGTCACATCTTTTGACGAATTTGGCACAGTCTTCAAGCATAGTTGGCCAGTAATACCCCGCCCTTAACAGTTTTGCTCACAAAGCTCGGCCCCCAATGTGGCTTCCGCAAACTCCTTCATGAACTTCCAGGATGACAAGGCTTGTTTCATTTTCTTCCAGACATCTGAGCATAGTTGTCGCCCTTCCCATTCGATGTAATTTTCCCGCTGCCATGGTGAACTTTGACGCCCTTCTTCGAACTAGAGCTTTTTCTTCTTCGCTCATGGGTTTGAAAGATCTGGTGAGGTATTTAACTATGGGGGTCATCCAAACTTGACTTTCTTCTGATACCATGTTGATGTCTATTGTTTCCGTACTTGGTGCAGATATCACCTCTTGTATTACTGTTTTGTTGTTTCCTGGTTTTTTTGTGCTGGCTAGTTTGGCCAAAAGGTCTGCACGGGCGTTCTGTTCTTGTGGTACAAAAATGGCTTCAAAGACCTTGAAATTCTTTGTCAGGTCTTTTACTCTGACGAGGTAATTACTAAGTTGGGCGTCCTTGGTCTGATATTCTCCTGTTATCTGACTTGTTATCAACTTAGAGTCACTTTTCGCCCCGAGGTTTTCTGCTCCCATTTCTAAAGCTAAGGAATTTCATATGGAAGAATGCTAACAACTTTGGAATTGATTTGGTGGGTTTTGCAAAAGATTAGTTGTCCTAATAAAAAGATGGGTGGCCTTGACATTCATACAACCAAATATGCTAACTCACCACTCATTGGAAAACTTGTTTGGCACATGCTTCAAGCCTCATGTAAGTTTTGGGTTAATATTCCATCCAAGAAATATGTATCTAATGCCGTCTTTTTTTGCATCCAAGAAATATTACCAAAGCAAAGAATGTGTTTAAGAATGGTTTTATTTGGCAAGCTAGTTGTGATTCACCGTCCTTCTAGTTTAGTTTAGATAGTATCGTTGAAAATAGTGTTTTAAAAGTCCAAACATTTCACGATTATTAATAATTCTCATATTTTTTCACGAGTTAAATATGTTTTTAATCCTTTTAAATATGTGAAATTTCGTTTTAATCCTTCTAAAAAATTTCTTTAATTTTTACTCCTCCAAAAGTTTTTCATCTTCACTTTTGGTCCCTCCTTTAAAGTAAACTCATATGTAGAATTCATATTTTTGAATAAAATTTTGCAGAAAAATTAATAATACTATAAGAATCCCTCCCAAAAAAATTAGAATATTTTAACAAAACATGAATTAAATATGAATTATATATTTTTTGCGGTTAAAAATTCGTATTTAATTTATATTTTGTTAAAAAATTCTAAAGTTTTTTTGGAGTGACTTTTTACAATATCCTGAACAATTTTATTTAAAAAAAATACAAAAATTGACTTAAAAATAGGGACCAAAAGTAGTGATTGAAAATTTTATAGGGACTAAGAGTTGGAAAAAAAAATTAGCGGGCTAAACAGAAAATTTGGTATATTTATAGAGATCGAAAATATATTTAACCATTTTTTTTACATTCATGCCATTCATTTATTTAATTTGTCTATTTTACTGCACCCTTCGGTTAATATTATAAGCAAAAATCAACATTTTAAATTCTTTCATTAAATGATGTATGCGGTCTATAATAAAGACCATATACATCATTAACTGAATGAACCTCAGATGTAAATTATAAAAAATAAAAAGAAAATAATACTCTCTCTGTTTTAAAATGATTGTCGTTTTAGCCAAAAAAATTGTTTCAAAATGAATGTCTCTTTCATTTTACAATGCTAATAACTTTTTATTTTCAATTATACCCTTCAATTAATACTATATACACTATTTTTAAAGTATTATTTTTTATTTAATGAAAAACAAACAAATAGTTGATTAGGGTACTTTTGTCCATTCACATGCCCCTTTTGCTAATTTGATGACGTGACAGTTATTAAGTGGGTATAGGGACGAAATTTTAAATGATTAACTTTTGGAAGGACAAATTGTCAGGATTAACGAATACAGGGAATATTTTTAAATGACCCGTAATTGCAGGGATAAAACACATATTAAAACCTTCTTTTAATTAATGTATTTCTTAATATGTGTGTGAAAATCTTAAACGACATTCATTTTAAAACGGAAGGAGTATATACTTAAAAGATAATGTTTGTGTCAATACATCAAAGTCAAGATTAGTGTTATCATTTGAAATTTACCACAATTTCATAACCAACTTGTAAAAGACGTCGCACGGGTCGCGTAACATTGCGATATTTACATAAAAAAATCAATTATATTGTTGCTATTGTCAAATATTTAAAGATAAAAAATATTTAAAAATATTAAATAAAAATGTCAACAATAATATAATTTTCCTATTAAATCTCTTATATATGCAAAAATCTATTAAATATTTGCATTGTGTTTGTGTCCGTTACAGATTTCTTTTTTTACTTTTTGTATGTGTGAAAACAAATTATTATTAGTTAATATGAGGCGTTAGACATGCTCTCGACCTTACAATGGGCTCGTGATCTCCAATTGGTTAATATGAATTTCGAGACGGACTCTAAAACCGTAGTTGACAATATACACGGTAAGATGCAAACATATAGCGTTAGACATGCTCTCGACCTTACAATGGGCTCGTGATCTCCAATTGGTTAATATGAATTTCGAGATGGACTCTATAACCGTAGTTGACAATATTTACGGTAAGATGCAAAGCGTTTCTGATTATAGTGCAATTATCAATGATTGCAGACGTCTTATAACTTGTGATTTACCGAACTTTGATGTAAAGTTTATTAGGACACAAGCCAATAAAGTAGCTCTTAACTTAGCTAGAGATGCTCCATACTATGCTAGTTTACACATCTTTATTAAAATTCCATCAGGTATCTCTGACCTTATTATGAATGAATTGCATTAATTTTCCTTTTGTAAAAAAAAAGGTGCGAAAACAAATTATTATTAATTGATGCGTAACACACCCACTTTATTTATTAGTTGATCATATTACACATTCGATGGTTTTTCTTTGGAAAGAAACACATTCAATGGTTGGAACCTTCCAATTATTTTAGTGACATAATAATAATAGTCGCAACTTAGGCACAACAATTACAATGACACGAATAGTCATCATGACATTTTCCAGTTGCATGTATATTTTTGCATTCAAACTTGCAAAACAATTTGCAAATCAAAACCTCCCATTTACGACAAAAATGAGGTCTGTAGACTAAACATTGTTTTGCCTCAGCCATCATCATCTGATTTCCTGCAACAAATTGTACAATTTAATCAAACACAAGCATGATGATTAGTCAAAGAATCGCTAACTAGTAAAATTTTGTACAAAACAAAATCCAAATATCATAATTCATACCAAAACTCGCGGATAAAACAAGCAAAAGAATGGAGAAACAAAAGAGGGTTTTCATGTTTTGATCTTGGAAAAATCGTTTAGCTTTCAAAGGTGAGATTGCACTTTCAAGAATAAGTTTTTTTTTTTTTTTTTTGCATGGTATAAAGTATAAAAGTATAAGTTCTTATATAGACACATACAAGTCAAAATATTCTCTCTAAAAAAAAAAAGTCAAAATATTTAATCAACATATTTTCCGATAATGACAACAGCTAGGTTATTCATGGTATTAACTATTAATGAGTTGACCAATTGATTAATTGAGTTGACCAATTGATTAATTGGAAGATATAATTCATTAAATTGAATTAATTATTATTATTTTCATAATCATTTGAATTATTGCATCCCTGTGAGCTTAACTCAGTTGATAGAGATATTGCATTTTATATGCAGGGGCCGGGGTTCGAACCCCGGACACTCCACTTCTCCACAACTAAATTGTGTGAGCTCTAGCCTAACTAGGCTACTTTACAAAAAAAAAAAAAAGAATTGTTGTTTCTTTTTGAGGAACATTTTAATTAAATATTAAATTATTAATATTTTTTTTAATTCTTGCAAGTAATATAAGCAAAAGTCTTGACCAACAAAAAATATATAGGCAAAGTCAATATTTGGTCTAATTAACCAAACAGATTTTTGTTTAAAAAAACACATTTTGACTTATATCAGAGGAATTAAAGGTTAAGCAATAAAGAGGGGCGTATCCTTTCAAAGACAGGGGGTGTAACGCCCCAATTTATTATTTAATTATTTTTGGTTGAGTTTAGAGTCTTTTATATGACTTATGTGATTTATGTTGATTTATGACATGTTGTGGTGTTTTAATATTTTATTAAGTGGCTTTATATTATTTTTTTTTTAGTAGAATATGTTGGATATTTAGAATAAATATATTTGAGGGGCTGGTTTGAATTTAGTTAGAAAATATGTTGATTTAGTTAGAAAATATGTGGATGTAGTTAGAAAATATGTGTGGATGTTGTAAGAAAATACGTGGATTCAGTTGGAAAATATGTTGAGGGTGTGAGATATAAAAGTTAAGAGCCAGACACAAATTAGGTTAGAAGCTTTTGGAGCCAAGAGAAGAGGAGAACCTAGAGAAGAAGAGAACCAAGAGAAGAGAAGAATTCGTAGAACCTTGCAATCATCTAATCTAAGGTAAGGGTGAGACTAATATTCTCTAATCTTAAGTATTATAATTCT
>Ga0315914_1000911_pt1 | contig 41473 bp, 22 predicted proteins | sample MpolenodulesMG_FD_203920 | JGI IMG/M metagenome (GOLD analysis project Ga0315914, IMG submission 203920) | Medicago polymorpha root nodule microbial communities from Los Angeles, California, United States - elongated nodules | ecosystem: Host-associated > Plants > Roots > Nodule | place: USA... | reverse complement strand
TAAGCCAGAGGGTAAGCTGAAAATTTAGGCTTATTAAAATATGGCATAAGTAGCTTATGAAACTATGATAAGCTATTTTTATTTATTTATCCAAACACCTTTAAAAAAGCTTATGGGAGTAGATAAGTTCACATAAGCTCAAAATAAGCCAATCCAAACAGGGCCTATATACATTGTAATTTTTTCTCTCTTCATCATTCTCCCTCCCTAAAATCTAGTCAGGGTTTTTATTTTGATTTCCATAATGGGGGGCTTAGGAGTTAGACGATAGAGCTGCCACAATAAGTTTTCAAAATGGACAGTTCAAACAAAATATTAGGTTGTGGGTATAATTGTTGCGATACAATGTAAAATCTTCTGACATTTCTTTGAACAGGAAGAAGCCAAACAAATCTAAGCTACCTCCACTCATGAGTCATGGGTGTATGTGAGAGTATTTACGAAAATACTTCAAAAACGGAGGGGTGTGAAGAGAAAAATAGGGTAGCAAATCCTAAAAAAATAAATTAAGATCAATTCCCTATGTAAAACTCTTATGGGTTTTTTTGTCCAAAAAAAACATTAAATTTTTTTTCAACGAAAAAAACTTTTAAGGTTATTTGTCTTTATTTTCTAAAGTACGTAATTTTTAATGCACACAATTCCCTATAAGTTTTCAACGGAAAAAAACTTGAATTCTACTCTTTACCTAATAGAAATTGCTCGCTCCCAAATGAAAAGACAAAATTACCCATGCGTGAGTTAACTTAAGTTAGTTTTAAACCCATTTTTCATCTTCATCTGCTGCCATCAACGAAAACTGTTGTTGACACATCTTGTTTGGCTGAAAAACACATGTAAATTACTCAAATGCCCCCATCGGCAGTTAACTGTCGTAGAGTGTAACCGACGGTAATTAACTACCGAAGTGGTTATTTTCCATCGGCAGTTAAATGCCATAACAATTTCTTTTTTTTAAAAACTCCTTGGGCACTTTACTGCCGAGGAGTTGTTTCTTTCACCTTTTGTGGTGTTTCTTTCACCTCTTCAAAACACCATTTTTGTTTAACAAACACCATTTTCTTGTCAATAATTTATGGCACACCGAGGTAAAATATACGTACTCATTATTTATGCAGATTTCTTGTTCATTTTTTCTTGTCTTTGGATAGGTTATTCCTTTCTCAAGAGGGACTGCATGGGAGCAACCTCCAACCTCCACAAGACTTAGCTTCTTACCTGTGCAAAAATCGAATTGTTTACTTGGGCATGTCTCTTGTTCCATCTGTTACAGAGTTGATGGTTGCTGAATTTCTTTACCTTCAATATGACGATGAAAAAAAAACCATTTATCTTGTAGATGGAATAAAGACATGAAAAAAGAGGAGACAAGAAAATGGTGTTTGTTAAATAAAAATGGTGTTTTGAAGAGGTGAAAGAAACACTACCACAGAAGGTGAAGTGATATGCTTGTGGAAAGAGAAAAAGCATGAAACAACTTCTCGGCAGTAAAGTGCCGAAGGAGTTTTTATTTTATTTTAAAATTGCTAGGGCAGTTATGGAAAATAACCACTTCGGTAGTAAACTACTGTTGGTTACATTTTGCAGCAGTTAACTGCCGATGGGGGCATTTGAGTAATTTATATGTGTTTCTCAGTCAAAGAAAATGCTTCAACAACAGTTTTCGCCATCAACACATCATCTATTCATCTGTTTTCCCAAATTTTAATTTCCTCAAATTTAACTAACGTTTTTCTTATAATTATATCCATCCAAGAGAATGATGTTTCCCCAAATTGCACCCATGTATTTCACGTCTCTTGTAATTATACCCATCCAATTCGTCGTTTTTCTTATAATTATACCCATCCAAAAGAATGATGTTTCCCCAAATTTTAATTATCTCTGCCGCTGAACCGTAGAGAAAGAAGAAGAGAAAGAAAATGGTTTGGAAAATCAAGTGAGTTAAGTCATGCAAAATTTTACACTTAACTCACACAGGGGTAAAATGTCATTTCAGTTGGGAATGAACAAAAATCGTTGGGAAAAGAGCAGAATTCAAAAAACTTTTAAAGTACCTTCAGTTGGGCCTATAATGCAGCCCAAAAAATTTAGTAGAGGTTGTAGAGTTTATCAGTAGTAATGTGAAAGATTTAGTACCTTGAGTTGGTTTAAGTGGTGAAAATTCAAAAGAATAATAAATTTTAATAACCTAAATGTGAACCTAAAAACTGAATTCTGAGTTGATTTTTTATTTATATATTATATTTAATCTCATAAATATTTTTTATTATATTTTCTACACGGTAAAAAAAAGAAACAATAATTTTATTTGTCACCACTCCTAAAAAAAATTATTTCACATTTTGGTCAACAAAAAGTTTATGGCTGGGTCCTGCAGCTCATCAAGGTTAACATTATGTTTCAAAAAGCATTTATAAAAGTACTTACGGATCACTCATTAAAACCAAAGATATCATCACTGCAAGAGTTAATCTATATCTTTGCATGATATTGATTTAAATCCTTACCAACTTAATCAACTGTCTTTGACATTGTAATATTCATTATATCAAACAACTAGACAACCATTTTACGTTTTTCTTTTTCTTTTTCTTTTTTTACATCTCAGTTTATTTTCTATCAAACTAAACAGAACAATAATGTTAAAGTTAATACCGTATCACAAGTTAACGTAAAAGCATCTTTATTTTTTGATAAAATAAATATACTCAAAATATGCAAAGACTAGTGACTCATGATGATGAAGGTCCCGTCTCACTTTAATTAAAAGTTGTATGTATTAACTATACTCTTCAATGCTTTGCTTCCATAAAATCAATTTTCATCTTACTTCAATGTTTGCAGAACCTGACGACAACTATGCCAAATGATGATATTTCTTTTCCCTCATTCAATTGTTTCAAAAATCCAACAGTAGGATCCGAAATGGAAAATCTAGTTCTAAGTTGTAACCAGAAATTTTCATTTTTGTAGCCGAAGTTGAAGTGTAAATGTCTAATTCAAATCATGGCAGATTGTGTTATTGTAAAAGTGTTTGGATTTTTGAGAAAGAAGCAATGATTAAATCATTCCTAACTTGTGTCTTAAGGACACTCATTAAGGATTTTATAGAAGCAATTTTGCATCAATATGAACATTTTTTACTTTTGAAACATTATGTGCATGACTTTAAGACGGTATTACTTTTGGAAACATACCACATTTCAATCCTTCTAATGATCATGAATCTAAATATAAAAAACACATTAACAAATCTATGAAGATTGTTTCTTGTTATTTAAAAATTACTCAGCTAATCTAATATCATTGTTAATTAACAAAGAAAATTGAAGTCTTTGCTGTCATGATTTAAATGCTCCTTGACCTTTATCATCTATTACACTCTACCCCTCTTGTGTAGTTTAAATACACAATTAAAGCTGCCTGCAGATATATTATCAATGCCTAAGTTAATATACGAAGTTGAATTGGACGCATGCACTGTCACAGTAGTAATGAGAAGTGAAAACTGATACTACTGGGACACATACTTTAATTGAAGCAATCATACAAAAAAACAGTAAATGTAGGTGGTTAAGTTGGTAAAAATTCAGCTCAAATCTCACAAAGAACCTGAAGATTGTTAGTAATATAAAATAATCTATATAAGTACTGTCAAAGCCTTAGATTTTTCTTGATCCTTATGAGCCCTCAAGACTTAAGTCATTTAAATTTCTGTTCATAAAAAGTTTAATTGCAACTTTAATCTCCTATTATCTCTCGATCACAGAATTAGTCCCTCCTTTTTAAAATCTATCTTCTATGATTGGTTGTTCAGAATTTTTAACCAAATGTGGTGATTTGTTGAGTTTTTATTGACTTTCTATCAAACTGGCTGATTATGTTTCATGCCACATCAATACAAAAACTTTCTACTTCACCACTTTTCGACAAATTATTTTTATTTATGTTCTCTTAATCAGTGCCCTAAAGACACTCTTTAGCACTTTCCTTTAAAATATCAGTGAGATCAAAAAACTAGTAAAAAGAGGACAATTCCATAAACAAGTGAAAATATGAGATATAGAATTAAATCTTAGATAGAGAGAAATGCAAGTAGCAAGTATTATGCCAACTTGGCAAGTAAGTATATTACTGAAAACAGAGAAAAGAACTTAAATATCTTACCTTGGAAAATGCAGTGATGTCAGACCCTAAAGTTTCTATTCTCATCTCATTGAAAGGGCATTAAACCATCTGTCCCTAGTCCATCAGACCATTCTTCTTATATTATAAAATTCAAATCCCGATGTCTATATTTTCCCACCACCATCCGTGGTAGTACCATACCAATACCATACTCCACTTAAAACTAAGCATTTACTTTGACCATAACCCTACACGCCAAAACTCAACTCAAGGAACCAGACACAGTATATGGATACGGGTCCTAATCCATTGTGTACTGTGTATACAAACACAACATGGTCCATGAAAATAGGAAATTATCACATTAATCAGCTTGGTAGCTGCAAGTAAGCAAAAAGAATGAGACAAAGAAGAAGAATTCCACTTTGCACTCAAGGAATATCAAATTCCAGCTTGATTTATAAAAGTAGCGAATTTTATACATAATACTAGTAGTCTTATTTAGAGTTCAAATATATCAAGTAATTGAGTAACTAACTTATAATTCATTTCTAACAGACTAATATTAACAAACTCTATAACTATTTTAACAATTGCTGTTGCATTGTCAAAGGTTTTGTTCATATTTCTACAACCACAGCATGAAAGTAACAAAAACATTAGTGATGTGGTCGTTCTAAACGCTCAAAAGGATCATTTGGTACACTTGAGTTTTGGAAATTTTATCATGAATGGTCAAGCAAAGGCGCAAACAGGGTTTTAAAATTAAGGTTATTATGTGATCATGGTTACATTGTAAACCTTTACATTATAGGAACATACTAAAAATTGTAGTCGTACGGTCAAAATTACGGTTGCAATGCCGTTGTGGTGACCTCAAATCCTTTATATTGCAGCTGTAATTGCAATTACAAACTACAATTTAAAAATCTGCAAACAATCATGGCTTAGGAGATAAGTTTAAGGAGTCTTATTTTAAATTATGGTTACGCTACAAACTTTGATACTGCAGAACTAGTAATATTAAGGAAACTCACATCATTTAACTGAAATATGAAAAGAAATCCTTAACAATTGTAAAAAAAAAAATTAAGGATCATTACATGACAGCAAATGCAACTTAAAATCTTGATTTCCAACAAGGACAAACAAAAGTACCATTTTTAACACTTGGATGATAATCTCACCAAAATGTGCAGCACAATACAACGTTAGCAACTTCATTAATTAGCATAGCTCCTAATAAGATATAGCTGGACTACATTCAACCTAATACATAGTACATAGTGCAGCTTTTTACACAACTACTTGGTTAACAAAAGACCTTGCACTAGAGAACTTAAAGCTTGTTTGGTATCAGACTGGGTTTGGCAGCCACCATGATTTTACAAAAGCTACACTTTGTAGCTTTTACAAAATCACGGTGCTATCAGGAATTTGTCAAACCCACCCTGATACCAAATACACACTTTATAGTTAATGTTGACGTGGCTTACGGGTACGGGTACGAGATGTATGCAAACTGGGTGAACTAGGCCTCATAGTGGAAACTCCATTCCAAATCTCAGTAAAAGCTCTAACAATAACACCATGGTGATAAGGTGCATTCAGCTGAAGAAAGCAGTTCAAAAGCTCTCTAAGGTCATCTTTAGAGTATATTTCATTCTCCAATATCATTTGAAGCATTGAATGCCTGAAATCAAGATAAGGATCTTCAGAATCTTTCTCCACCGCCACGCCTTCTCCTCCAGCTCTTCCCAAACCACCTACTCTCCTTTGGTCCTTTGCATAGGCATCTGAATCAGAAAAGTTTGAGGAATAGTAGGGTGAAAATGTGGTGGCAGTGTTTGTGGTTGTGGTGTTTGGGGTGCTTGTGCTGTCATATTTGTCTTCAGTCCAAGGACCAGATGAAGAGTACTGGTTATTGTAAAGTTTGTGTTTTTGGTAAGTGGGGTTCTTGGATTTTGGTTTTGGGCTGAATATGTTACTCAGTTTTAGCCTTCTGCAGCTTCCACAACCTAGTTTCACCGACACAGTGTTCAGAAGAAGCTTCTTTCTTGAACCAGACATTGCTATGTTTTTCTGTGTTATGTGACTGTTTGGGAATTAGAATATGAAAAGAGATAAAAGGAATGGAAGAAGGTTGCCTAAGTCAAAGGGTATAGTGTTGCTTTAGAAAGTGGCTATTTATTTATGAAGATAGGTTTGTGATGAGGACTGTATAAGGAGGTCTTAATGTTAGTGTTGCACGTGAACTAATAAAGGATGCTTTCTTTTCATTTGCTTGGTTAACTTTGTGGACAGCAAAGTGATCTGGACCATAGATTTTTTTGAAAGGAAACCATCATTTTTGTCCTTAAATGTGTTGTAGGGAGTAATATATTTAAGGAAAACTAGTATGAACACCCGTGTCAAGCATGAGATAGAATTTCGTCATATTAAAGGAAGATGATATTGTAATGTATCAAATGTCATTTAAAGCTCAACATTGAATAAAAGAGTCCACATTGAACAACAAATAAGTGACAAAATACATACTTAAATCTTAAAATTTTGGATGAAGATGTGATATCATTCTCACTTGTGTGGTTGGTCTTTCTCAAATGTTTCCAACCACACCAGTGTTGGCTCCCCATAAGGCCCAACAGTTGTATGATGTCCCAGTTTAACATTGTGGGATAGCAAGAGTGGTTCTTGGCGGTGGATTACGAACACGGAGAGTCTGACACTTATGGAGAGACGTCAACGTGTCAAGTGAGTTCAAATTATAGTGTATGAAAAAGTAGATGTTGAACAACATATAAGTGAGTTGATTCATATACTGAATGTCTTAATATTTTGGAGGAAGATGTGATGTCAATCTCGCTTGTGAGGTTGCTCTTAGCCTAATATGATTATGCAATCAAATGTCGTCTCTCACGAAAATCCCAACATTACGATATTTGTGTGGTTGCTCTTAACCTAATGTGATGATACAATTCATTGTAGGCTCCCTCGGAACTCTGAACATTGTGATGAATTATTTGGTTAGTTTTTAGATTTCATTTGTTTAATTTTTATATTCAATTTAATCTTTTGGATTTGAATCGTTATCATGCAACATTTTTCAATCAATCTTTATTAGTTGAAATTCCTTCACTTTTGGTCATTGTTAGAATTTGACCAAATAAAAACGCTGATGTATTATGTTGAGTTGACAAAATACGTTCTTATTAGACATTTTTAAATGTTGTGCCATTTTTTTTAATTGCGTCTAATTTTTTAGTATATTAATTATAAAAAAAATTCAAATTCCTTCAACAAACCCATAAAATTACTAGTAACTCACTCAATCTCTGAATTTAAAATTTCTTTTTCATTAGACATATTTCTCAATCTCAAGTTTCTTTTTCATCTTCTTTCTTTTTCTAGTTTTCATTTTCTTTTCTCTTGAAAGAAAAGAACATAAACCCTCTATATTAAATTACAATCAAATGACCATGTTGTGCCTTCGTTTGACCTTATTTGTCTATGTCATATAATTACATACATGGAGAGTCGCACACTTTAGGGAAAGATGTTAATGTGTCAAATTTGAGTTAATTTCTACAATGGATGGAACAGTAGATGTTCAATAACATATAAGTGAGATGGTCATATACATGTACTTAAAGATTTTAAATGAAAATGTGTCAATATAAAATTTGACAAAATATGTGTTATGTTGAGTCGACAAAGTACATGTTTATTAGACATTTGAAATTGATCTGGCATTTGTTTAATGAGTCTAATATTTTGATATCATAATTACCCAATAATCTCCAACTCCTTCAACAAACCCATAAAATTATTAGTAACTAACTGTTTTTCCTTATCATTTCTTTCATGTTCAAATTCTTTTTTCATCTTATTTTCTTTTCTAATTTACTTTCTCGTCTCTCATGAAAGAGAGGGGAAAAAATATCCCTCTAAGAAATCGTCATCAAAAACACAGAGAGTCACATTTAAGGGAGATGTGTAAATGTGTCAAGTGTGATTTAAACTTTATTAGATGCAATAGTAGATATTGAGCAACATATAAGTGAGATGACCAATAAACCAAATGTGTTAAGATTTCGGATGAAGATGTGGTTCAGTCTCATTTACGGGTTTTCTCTTATCTAAATACAATGATCCAATCAATTGTAGACTCCCTCAAAACTCTGAACTTTATGATGGACTGGTTTGTTAGATTTGCTAATTTTTTATTAAATATACAAAATTGTTTCAATTTTTTATATTATTTCAAATTCCTTTCCATTTGGTCTTTGTTGTGATATAACCATGAAAAATGCTAATTTGTTTTGCCGAGTTGACAAAAAGAATGTTTATTAGACATTTTAATGATGATGAATGCTAGCAACACACATTTTAACACACACTTTTCAACACACTTTCTTTGATTGGTTAAAATTCACATGGGATCCACCAAATCATGTGGGTCCCATATAAATTTGGTGGGTCTCATGTGAATTTTAATCAATTAAAGAGAGTGTGTTGAAAAATGTGTGTTGTTAGCATTTCTCTTTTAATGATTGATAAATTAGAGGAATAATTTGATGGGTGATAAATAAGTTGCATGTGCACAAAAAAAATGGTCTACAATAGATGAAATATGTGGAAATGCAAATAAAGGAAATATTGGTCATGATTTCAACTAAAGAAGATTTAAGTCATATGTTCCGCGTTCAATCCATGAAAACTAAAAAATTTCCCTCCCCTCGAACAACATACTAACAATCAACATTTGCCTATCAAAAAAGAAGAAGAAAAAACATCACAAAGGTGAAATGAATGAGTGGAACAAAATTTATCTCTAAATCGGTTGTTATTAGTTAAGTACTAATTAATAATTTTAAAGCTTGTCTATAAGACTAATAATTTTAATTTGAGTAGAAAATCAACATGTAGGTTATTTCAGTAATTTATTTTAACATAAATGAAAATGGGATATATAATAATCTAATTGTAGGCAATACAATTTGCTGATTTTTTTTTATGTATATCATTTTGTTTAGAAATTTTTATTATCATTAAATGAGATGGAGAATGTGAAGATGTCACATATACTTTTGATTTGAAGTAAGGAAAATGTTTATTATAAATACATAGATACAGATATTGGAATTCACCAAAAAAAAACTTGATTTAACCAAAAAAAGTAGCGTACATCAGTTCTAGATTTTATTCATGAAATGTCAATGCAGTAGTAGAAATTTGAGTTCAAATTTCATATTTACCGTAACAGAAAAATTACATTTAACGGCTTTGTTATTAATAACTGTAATTTCCCATTCTCCAAACTTTTTACTGTAAAAATCTATTTTGATCGTCAACTCTATAATTTAATAAAATTTATTAACAATAATATCAGTTTTGATTATATTAACATGGTTTTGTCTAATGCATGTAAAGAAATTCCATTTTGAATCAATTTAAATGTACATTTGAAATTGCTTACTTTACTTTACGTAGGTATTCGACCACAAAGACGCCACAACCATAATGTTTGTTTGAGTGGAATTGGATTTGGTTCTCTTAAAACAAAGTTTGAACCTTGTGAATGAAAAAAAAAGTGATTGAAGGCTTCACTAAACGTGGTCATGTTATTTCTTTTAATTACTATTTTTTCAAGACATTAATTTCATTGACATCCATTCTTGCAAACTTTCATTTTCGGCTTGTATGTTGTCACTCAGTAAACAATAAAGTCCAAATTATAGAATGCATTGCAACAAACAATGTCTAGAGCTTTTTTTTTTAAGAGGATGTTTAAAGCCCTGTTGTATTTGTTTACACTACTTCACTTGTACAAAAAGAGGCTTAACATTAGCATTACTGAAAAAAAAAGATGAAAAATTTATGCATTATCTTTCTTGGGTTGAAAACTCAAAGTTAAACATAGATTGGTAACATACTACAAAATTAAATTGTGCAAAAACTTACTTTGCCCTCATCCATAAATTGAAAGAAAGAAAAAATGGTTATAGAGTACAGTTTCATTCAATTAATAATGTATTTCTTAATAATAAATCATGATAGTGACTATACATATCTATAAACTTGTATCATCTTCTCATATAAATAACTTTTCTTGTTCCTATCCTCTTCAAAATGCTTCAAGGAGTATATTTGGTTAATCACATGTATCCAACATTTTTTTCCCAAAAAAACTAATCACTAAATTATATCAATGGATGTAACAAAATGACATAAACCATAATACTCAGTACATCAATTTCTGGTGATTCAAAAACAAACAAAGGAACATTTGATGGAGATGATATTTTCTATAATAAAGCTAAATAAAAATGTAAGTCAAACTAAAGTACTGATAATAGGTTGAAATATAATTGAAGTGGAGATAATAGAGAAATGAAAAACATGGGCAATTCCCACTTAAATAAAAGAAAGACAATAACCAAATGAAATAAGAAAATTAGGTAAAGAAATGGCAATGCAACAATGATAGAAAATAGAATTTTAGAGAAAACTTTCAATAATATAAATTGTGAATCGAAGTGTATTGTGAAAAATGTGAGAGAAAAAACCAATATTTTACGGCCAAAACATCATAATCAAAACAACCATTCCTTTTATTCATGGTGCAATAAATGAAAAACAATACTCCCTCCGTTCCATTTTAATTGTCACTTTTGCAGAATTTTTTTGTTTCTAATTAACTGTCCCTTTCAAATTTCAATACAACATTAAATGTTGTTTTACCTTTATTACCCTTGATTATTTATTGTAGAGAGAGAAGTATATGAAATGAGATATTAAATGATGAAGGTTATTATAGGAAAAAGATGAATTGTTGTATCAAAAGTAGTAAAAAGTATTTGTTGTCTTGGTTTGTGTAAAAAACTTAAAAGTGACAATTAAAAAGGAATGGAGGGAGTACAATATTTTACTGTTCATCAATTCGTACATATCAACCTAGAAACAAAATCATCATGTTCATGTAAGCTTAACTCAGTTGGTAAGGATAATGCATGATATATATGCAAGGTCCAGGGTTCGAACATTTGACACCACCAAAAAAGAAACAAAATCATGAAAATTCAAACCCACGATTTTATGATATTGATTCTATTTATTTGACATTTACATTTTTTAGAGGGACTTTTAAACACCTTATTTTTTTGGTCAAATATAGATAAAGTGAATATCGGGGTGTCTAGAGTTCGATCTCCGGCTCATGCATTTATCAATGCATTGTCCCAGTCAATAGAGCTATGTTCCCATAGACATTGATTTACATATTAATAGGTGACAAAGTCATAAAATTTTATTTGTTTACTTATTTGTATAATAAATATACATTTGGAAAAAAAAATCTATAGTAGTAAAAAATAAGCCAACAATTTTTTGGAATTTCGTAAAAAAAAAAAAACGGTGCTGGTATATGTTAATTACAATTTGAACAAATAATAAAAATAGATACAAATAAACTAAATGGTAAAATCCTATTGGTTTATCTATATAAATATGACACATGTTACACTGTAATTGGTTTAAATATTAAAAGGTGACGAAGTCATGCATCAAAGACTCCATATGGAAAAGTTTTTTTTTTTAATTGTCTAATAATGCAATTTGGTTAAATGGAGTTAAATGATAATTAATTCTGAAAGCTTCATCACATTAAATGACATTTTGTTTTTGGAATATCAATAAAAGATATTTTCCTTTGTTTGTGGAATATCAATAAAAGACATTTTCCTTTCATAAACATAACATAGTTTTTTTTAGGGAAAAAACATAACATAGTTGACATTTTCTTTCATTAACATCAAATCTTTTAATTTATATCATTTTTTTAACAGACTCCCGAATTTTTTTTCATCTTTTTCCACTAATTTTTATCATTTTTGAACACAGTCTCCCAAATTTTTCTTCATCTTTTTCCACTTAAAGATAAGGTAATGACTCTATATAAGTCTTAATTTTAAAAAATGAAATAAAAAAATTGTGGAATTATTTAATTAGCTTACTATTTTTCCAGAACATTAAGAATCATCTTTTTACATACCATTCCTCGATTTTTTCATAGCCAAGAACAAAACAAACATTGATCATGACCCTAATCATATTATTTTTTGTTCCTATAATTAATAGTATTAAGATAATATTTTTTAAAATAAATTATTAAGGTAATAAATTAGTATTATACATATCTGTTGAATTCAAAATACAAAAGACAGATATGGAGTAATATTTCTTATGAGGTGGAGTAGACTTTAATGCTCATAAGAAATGAAGAGTATCATGTGTACTTGAAAAGTTGTGCAAGTCATTTGTTTTAGAAATAAGGAGTGTCATGTGTACTTGAAAAAGTAATTTATTTATTTATAAACATAAAGATGCAAATATTAATTTTTCCAATACTCATCTACATATGATTTTAGTACTCATCATACGTATGCTTTTAGCTATATGATTTTTTTGGTATTGAATAAGGTAGAATTAAAAACAACAATTAAGGTAGCAAGTTAACAGAGTTTGCCTTGCAACATGACCATGATTACATGTACATTGACTTGAAATATGGATCACATGCGTACACATTTTTATGAGATGGAGAAGATATTAATGCACTTAAAAAAATGAACGAAAAATAAGAGAAATCGATTCAATACACTAAAAAAATGAACGAAATAATTACCTTCGTGGAGAACATATGTTATTTTATCTTCAAATTTAAATATATTGAAATATTGATTCTATCAAATAGAAAATTGTCTTGACTCTAAATTATATTGCTCAAATTGAAGCCTTAAAGTCATAGAATGAAGACACATGCTTTTCAATGGAACTTCAAAAAAGTAGCATTAACAATTATATATCTACCACCAAAGGACTAAACTATCATGCTTTTAAAAATACAAATACTTTTTTTTTATAGGCGGAAGAGGAAGATAAAAATGATGAAAGACTAATTGTCTATGTATAGAAAAAAAAATCACATGATAATTAACAAATGAATAATAATATCTTGTGCTAGGAAGGACCTCGTTGTGGTAATATAATTCATTTTAGCCTCTTCAAAAAAAAAATCCATTTTGATTGGATCATGAAAAACAAATGAGTCATGAACTATTTTTATTGGATGATAAAAAATATTAAATAAGATTGACAATGTAGAAGTGTTATGTGTACTTTAAATTTTGTGGAAAGCATTTGTATTATATATATAAAGATAAAGATTATCTACACCATATAATTGATTAAATCTTTATTATGGGTATAGAAATATATTTTTTCTTTTCACAATTATAGTGATGACTCAATCATTATAGACAACCGATACAAACAAACTTTAAGAAATAAAGCTGAAAACCTTATCATAATTAACAAAATATACAGGTCCTTCAAAAAAAAATTAACAAAATATATAGGTCTAGGGATCGTGAAATTAATAATTTAAATTAATAATTGTGCAAAACTCTAGGGATCGTGAAATCATTGTACTGTGAAATCATGATACCAAATAATATGATTTTTAATTAACGATATAAGTCAACATTATTGTACCGTTTTTGTATCCCTTACATACCTTTTTAAGAATTCAAAAATTAAAATCATTTCATAAAAAGAATTCACAAATTAAAATTCTTTCTTAATAAAATCAATGATCATGTTAGGCTAAACAATGATACTACCATAACATATGCCCAAATCAAAACAATTAATGACAATTAGCATAGAGAGAATGACACGTGTACTACAAAAAAAAATTAAGCTAAATGTTTATAATAGAGATGCTATATAGCATGACACTATTGCCCCCACGAAATTCGACAACTCGGAAATTATAGTGATAGCAAAGAATACAGGGAGATAGAAATTAAGTAATAAATGGAGAAAAAATGTAAATATTCTAGTCTTCAAACATGTTTTTAATTAATAAAATTGATCCATAAAATTATAAATAAAAGAGACACTTGACATGCATTCTTAATTTTGATACGTTTAAAGATTATAATAACAGTATCTCACTCGTTTAAGGACAATAATATGGCTACTTAGTTTTTCCTTTGGTATAAAAATACTCCAAGTTCCTTAAAAAAAATACTCCAAGTTGATAGATGTAGCTAAAAGATTTGGCCACTTGATGGCATGCATTGAGAATCAGAGGCATTTGCGCATGGTATGAATTGAATTATCACAAGGTGGTCATTTAATTGTCTTGCTAATGTGATAGGTTTTGATTTGGTAAATAATAAATATACCTACTTCCCCTAAATAAAAAAAATGCCTACTTAACTACGAATTTAAATATGAGATTTCGAAGATCTTGTCTTTAATGACAAGTACAGCTGATATGACAGCAGAGCAAGATAAATTTTTAGGCATTTTTTATTTTCACAATATTAAAAATTTGTACGGATAGGAATATCCGTTTTGTTTTGTATTTTTTAGATATTTGTTATTTAATTCGATATCTTTCAAAGATAGGAGAAAGAAAAACAAATCTGATAATTGCACTACAGTTCTGTATATTGTGGCCATGATAGAGCCTGTAAAAATACAGAGGAATGAACCATTAGATGCAAGAGGAAACACCCAAATTAATCATTTAAAAATATACAATATATATTGAGTTGGTTTTCCTTTTAAATTTTAGATTTTAAAACAATTATGTCTTTCGTGTGATTTCTAATAGTAATTATTGCATGTAAATAAATTTCATGAATAAAATGTACACTATTTCTCCTTTTTAGTATCAGAAAGATATAATAGGTAAAGAGAAAGTTGAACAATTCATTCATGGTATACTTTGGAGTATAGATCCATTCTATTTCTAAAAAATGGAGTTCCCTTACTATATGATTTTATGTGTGTACAAGTGCTCTTCATTTCTTTTGAGAAATGAGAAGTATCTCAACTTCATACTTACTTATATGTGTGCATGGTAAAACGTCGTTATGAAGTCGGTGAACTAGAATATGATCATTTGAGGAATCTTTTCTTGACGTAAATGAGAAGGGTATCATTTTTTTTTAAATATCATTTATTTATGAATACAAAAAATATCATTTTTCCCCTCAAATTTTTTTTTTTTTATAGCGGTGTACATAATGTGACTAATCCCTTTTTTTTTGTGATCATGTTGCCGTTGTTTCGTTGCTTGTAAGCAACAAACGACTTTTCAAAATATTCCGATTTCAATGTTATAAGTGGCAGCCATACATTTCATGTACCCAATTTGACACAATTGGAGACTTATTCCACAAAGATCCAACTGATGAAAATTTGTGATCAATTAAAGAAAGCAAAGTAAAGTAAAGTAAGTTACTCTCATCATGAACAACCGACAATGAATTGATTGTTAATGTTGTTAAAATAAAAAGAGAAATGATATTTGTACAACCATTTTGGTACAACTTTATGTCTTATACTCACATTATGTTTTTATTCTCTCTCTTCTATTTTCTCTCTCTATTATTTTTGATCAATGAGAAGAGAGAACAACAAAATTGTCTTAAAGGTTGTACCAAAATGGTTGTTAAGATATCACTACTCAAAAAAAAATGCACTATCGTTTTGTGACACACTATTGTATTGCCTATGCGTGCATGCATATATTTAGAAAGGAATCCTGTTTACTCATATAAAGAAAAATTAAGGTAATTAAAAAAAAAACATTTTGTTTGAACAATCACATGTAGTCACGGGGTACAAGCTAATTTAGATTAAGCTTTCTGAAAGACACTCGTGATTTTGCTTATCTTCATCACCAATTTTGGTTACTTGTCATTGATGGCATTAATTATTTTAGGCCATTATTTTAATTAATACTTTTATCAAGTTAGTATTTTGTTATCAAAATATTACAATGGGAATAAGTTGTAAAGTAAAGATGATAATACAAAATCCGTAAGGCCTGGCACAATCGACAGGTTGGATATCTTCCGTGGTGTCTCGGATTCAAACTCGCGATCTTCCACTTTGTGTGAGTTTATTGTGGTGTTTGCCACCAAAAACTTACCCGCAGTAACACTTGTCAAAGAATGGTAAATTCTACATGTGCATGGTACTTGGCCTACACATTTTTTAAGTTTAAATTTATCCAGTTGGTTTTTCAATTGATTTCGCTCTAAATTTACACTGGGAGACTATGAAGCACTGACACTCTTCGGATTAGACGTATCCCGGTGTCGGACATATGTCGTGTCCGACAGCAACACATATCATTACACTGAATTATGTGATTTACTCAAATTATGTGATCTACCACTGGGAGACGACACCAACATTGTCACAGTAGAATAAAGTTGGCCATGATAAAATATTAAAATTGCGAGAAACAAATGCACTATTGACACCGATAAAGAAATGTAACTCATTTTTAAGCTATAAATGTTTCAAATTTATCAATCTTTTGTGATTAACTTAAAACTCACATAACAGTGGCCAATAATAGCAAAAGAATCAGACCTTATTGGTTTGTACATGCTGTCGGATCCTTGATAATGTTTGCCACATGTTGAGCCACCCATAATGAACCAGCTTCAGTGCAATAGAAACCACATGTGTAGTTTTCTCCTGCAATATGGCAATACCTGCTACTTGGAACCTGCTTTGAAATTTCTGGCAAGAATAAACTATATATTATGCCACAATAATCATTCTATGGCATAGTAAATGAGGGAAAAAAAATTGAGAACAAAAAGAAATTACTAGGGGATCTTATCAAAGAAAAGAAACACAGTGATCATGGTTAGTTGTATTTATTACAAAAGTATTTAGCCCACTCTTTCTACAACTAAGGTGGTTTTCACTTTTTACGTCGGGGAGACAAGCACTACAATGTCATAGAATGCAGTTGGCATCTGATAGTGTGTGCCGTGTCTATATAGTTGCTCATGTTTGAGTAGTTAGTAGATCTACCAAACTTTTTTTGGAAACTCGGTATCCGGTCCAAGGACCGACTACTCCGAGGGGACCAATCCCACCATCCACAAGCGAAGGGCTCAATTGAAGCCTAACACAGGAATCGTTGCCACCTAGGAAATTCGAACCTGAGACATAGAGAGGAGCACACTGCTAGGTCCCAAGCCTTCTAGCTAACTCTATTGGTTGTTACAGTCCTGTTGGAATTCAATTAATTAGAGCATTAAGCAGACTACTTGTATCTCTATAAGGAGGTGTTTGAGTAAACAACTTAATTCAGCGTTTTTCAATAAGCACTTCTATAAGAGTTTAGGAAATGAGGGCAGCCTTTACATAGATTTTGTATAAGTTGTTTCTATAAGTTAACTAAGGAGCTTAGGAAAATAAACTGGAAACAACCTATAGCCATATCTTTAGCTATCTGTAGAAGTTCTTTTAAACACTTACAAAGTACTTATAAGTGTCCTCGTGAGCTTAGCTCAGTTGGTAGGAACGATGCATAATATATGCAAGGTCCAGGGTTCAAACCCCGGCCACCAGAAAAAAAGAAAAAAAGAAAAAAAAAAGTCACAAGATAAGTATATATACACTCTTCCAAACGCCCCCTAAATATTGATTTGGTGAGTGGTTTTTCTTATTCAAATAAAACCACATAATTACTTCATTCACTTTTCTTAAACATTCTCTTCATTTCAAAAACCATACAGATCTAATAGCTTTGATTGTTGTATAAATGTAATGGGTACAACATAGTGGATAATATTAAAATTATAGCTGTTGATTGAAAAATTAAAAACTGTCATTGTGATAAATTACATGTACATATATAGTATAACAAATTATAATATTCTACCCTGTTGGTTTTTCAATGAACAATGTACTTATACATTTCACTCTCCATAATCATCACTTTCTTAAGGAGTCAAATTCTGATTTTTACTATTACATTAGGAGATGAAAGCTATAAAGTCATTGAACACTCTTCGTGATGATAAGCATGAAGAAAACAAATGCACTAGTAGCATTGATGAAGAAATTCAAGTAAGCTTTTTTGAGCTATCATTATGAAATCTATCAAATATTCAATCCTTTTAACTTGGAAGCTCGCATTATACAAGTCAATAGCCAAAGAGTCAGACCTCATTAGTTTGTACATGCCATCTGATTCTTAATTAAGTTTGCCACATGCTGAGCCACCCAAAGTGAACCAGCCTCGGTGCAACAGAAACCATGGGTGTGGTTTTCTCGTTCAACAGATAAAGCAATACCCGGAACCTGGTTTGATATCTGTGACCAGAATAAACTATAAGTTATGTGGTGATAATTATTCAATACTTCATAAACAACAAATAAGACTTGAAAACAAACAGAAATTACTATGGAAGCTTATGAAAGAAACATAAGTGCTGCAATCATGGCAAGCATTTCAATCAATGCTTATCTTTATTACAAAAAATTATTTACCCACTCTTTTACCATAATTTAATGTTAACACGGCATTTATCACTGCAAAAACTTACTCAAAAAATATCAGGAACAAGATGATTTGCATTTCTCTTCCTGGAAGTATAAATATTTTACTAGAAAGTTTTCACTCTAACCAGCAGCCTAATTCACTCAGAAAACGTGAAAGGTGATGTAGAGTAACCCTGCTACACCCTCTAATATCCAACTTTGGGCAGCTGGGGGACTGGGGCAGTTTCTTCTCAGTTTCATTTATGCTAAACAGCAGTTCATTGGTTTTTCCAAACTATATACGTCCATTTCCTTGAAACAGCAAAGAGAATGGGTAATAAGAAAGTGCTTCAGGCATCGTCAATGTATATTATGCAGTACCATGTGTATTGCACCTTTACATGCATCTGTTATTTTATATATTTTAATATTATTGACTAAACTGAAAACAGAGAAATTCAATTAGACTCTCGTTTTGTGTATAATTGAACGTCCACAGCTTATAGTAAGGAAATATGAGAAGAGGAAGGGGAAGATCAGAATCATCAGATCACAGTTCTGGTAAAGATCTCACTTCTCAGCGCAAACCAAACCAAATCTTAATGGCGTGGACAGCTGTAAGCTTACATATTGTAAACAAAAAAGACAGCTATAAAGTTATTCTTAAAAACCAAAGATAAGGTTCTTCTTGCTTCAAGTTGAAACAAAGGTTCTTGCTTTTTTTAATTTTAATATTTAGGGAGAAAATTTCTGCAATTTTTGATACAAAAAATATTTCTTCAATGAAACAAAGGACACTCAACTTTAATCATTTTGTTGCATCTTTTTGTCTTTTTGGGACCATAAATGATCACCAAAGACTATGATACAAACTCAAGCATGTAATTATCCTAAACACACACACACTCAGAAAGAGCCACTCGAGGTCCCGGACTATGCTTGAGGCACAAATCTTCCTTGAGAAGATGCAAAAGCTTTTCAAATGATAATTAAAGTAACCAAAATAAATTATAACATACCTCTTCAAGCAAATGAAGTGGGCCCCAGTGATCATCAACACCAAATAAAAATGCACATTGATCCTTCCTTTCTCTTAAAAATGTCCAATCTGGTGTCTCCGCTAACTAACATAGTAAGCACATGACATGACTATCAATGCAGTTAACATTGTCGAATATAAGCACTACTAATTTGTGTTCAAACTTCAAAAAAATATCTGTATGCTTGATCTTCCAGAATACAAGAAGGTTGAATACATCAATATTGATAAGGGTAATTTAGTAAAAGTATTATTATGTCTCCTACATTTGTACATTTTTATTAATGTGTGTGAAATAGTCAAATGGGTCACTCATTGTGGAACTAAGGGAGTATAAAACAATGGCATACAACACCAACTAAAATTTTCCCACAGTGAGATTAATTACATGGGTCAAACAATGTTATAGTGCTTTGTTTCAAACAAGGATTATGAAGAAAAATGTTACATGTAAATGGAAAAATGCTAAATGGTAAATATAAACGGTACATTCATAGGATGGAAGCAATTTACCTTTTTGAATTCAGACATGGCCATATAGAGGACGTTCCGCATGGTATGGTACTGTTAAGTTAACGATGTTAGAGAAAATCAATACAAAAAAAGATGCAAATATAACTATATAAGAAAAGGGATCAAAATACTAAAAAAGGGTAAACCGCAACTCCCCTCTATTCCAAAACTTTAGTTGTCTTAGCATTTTAGTTTTGTTTCAAAACTGTGTTTTTTAGAAATTCAAGACATATTTGACCTTCTCCTTCCAAATATACCCCTAAACAAGATTATTTGAGATATTTAGGTATTTGTAAAACATTTAACGATTTGAAAAGGGGTATTTCGATATTTGTACACATCAATTAAGTAATTTCCTAATCTATGTACAAATACTTTAAACAACCAAAGTTTTGAAATATAGAGTAATTTACATGTTTTATGTGATCTAATATTGAAGCCCTTCTTCATTCAGCAGTAAAGCTAACCTGTGACAAGTGAGAGCATGCAGCCTCAACTGCATTGGCAGACCATGACTTCCCAAGAGATTTTTTGACAATAAACCTCAAAGCCTTGACCGGTAACAATCCTAATGATGCTGTCAGGTAGCTAAGAGCAGCAGCTAGAATTTGGGATCTGAAATCCCATTAACCATTAGTCGGTTCTTGGATCGGATACCGAGTTTTCAAAAAAAAAAAAAGATTAAACTATAAAAATTGTTTTATGTGTAAATTGAATCTCATGACTCATGAGGTAAGAAAGAGTGTGAACCATGTCAAAAATGTTATATCTAAGCTTGTAATATTACTACTAGTTCATGTCATATCTGACAAAAAAGGCAGTATCAAAGGGATTTGACTTTGAAGAGTGACTTTGAAGAGGAAATGCCAGACTTACCGTGCAATTTTTGCAATAATTAACTGTGTTGTTGAGTGTGGGTTTAATGTCAAAAATGGATAAAGTCCAACATAGTATTTCACCTGCGGAGCCCAGGAGAAATGCAAGCAAACAATTCAATAAGATCAGAAATTATGGACGGGTGGAATGATGTGTCCGTGCTTAATGAAATATGCAGAAATCCAGTCACCTTCTCTAGAGTCTTCTTGAACATTTCAATAGATATGTATGAACCAATAGAGTGCCCAACCTGGTAAGAAAACTCTAAATTAGTGATCAAAACTTCATTTGAATAAAAGTTATAAAACTTTTCTGTATGCAGACCAATTTTTGGATAAAAGTCATAAAACAAGTTTTACTTGAAGAATATAATTAAACCCTTACTTGAAGAATATAATTAAACCCTCTTGTTAAAATTTGCTAGTTTCTCAATCCAATAGATATTTATGTTGTGAAAACACAGATGACATTATGACAATTTCTTTCAAATAGTTTAGCTAAGAACCACATTTGTTTGGTTCATTTTATCCAACATTGTTCTCTTTTAACAAATAAAAGGATGTTAGCTGACACATGCAAGTAAGTTTTGAACTTGGTATTTCTAGATACATCCTTCATTCCTTATCCTCAAAGGGGAAAGGAGATTAATCAGTTTGCAGCAAATTGGTGTTATAGTTCATACAACTCTGTAAATCAGAATGACACTGGAGAAAACTATTGGAGGTGCTGATGTAAAAGAACCCACCAGTATTATAGGAATCTCGACATTTTGCAGTTCCTCGTTGATAAAATCAATCTACAAAAGCACAGAAGTGAAGACTACTGTTACAGATCAATACAATATTAAGGTACACTTATCTGAATCAAGAATGGAGAAAAATGGCAAGCATAAAAGTATCCCCGTTAAACCAGAAAACAAATACAGGAATGTTATATTGCATTGTAATACTACAAGAAACAATTACATAATGATAATTCTTACCATCCATCAATACATCAAGTAAAACTAAATTCTGCCACTGTTTCCATACCATCCACTCAAAAATCAATAAATTTACATAGACGTACAAAAAATGGACGATTTCTAATTAAACTCTTCTGGTTACTAAATTATTCAATTTTAGTACACAATACACATGCTCCAAATGTACATATGCTGTTGCTAACTAGTAAATGAATATTCAAACAACTCATTTGTCAAACTACCTAACACTTAACAGCCAATGATATGTGAAGATCAAAATATTGGGCATACCTTGTGATCAATTTGGTCCTGTAAAGAGAACAACCGTCCATGCTCCCAATCCTAGCAACAAAACACTGTATAAGAAACACAAATGCCACTGAAATATGAAACAAAACAAAATGCACGTACCTTTCTTGAGTGAGAGACTTGGCCAATAGCTGATAAGTGACAGATAAACATGAATAGTAAGCATGTACTAGTTAATCAGAGTTCCACGTTATAAGTAACAATAAGAAAAGGGAACAACCATTACTTGCCTGTGACAGATGCAGTTCCACCAAGAAGTTCATATAGAAATTCCACAAAGTCCTTGTAGAATAAAATAACACCTGCAGTAACCAAAGACACAAAATGTCAGATTGGTTATCCGTATCTTACGATACATGTGAGTTGTATTTCGATTCAATACAAGACTAAACCCAATCAATCCGATTCTTCAATGTATAGCTATTTTAATTGAATACAAATCTCATTTTGGATTCTGATTTATTATGACGAATCTTGATTCAGTATCTCGGTTCACTAGCATGAGTCTTGATTCATTCTAATGAATCACCACCTAAACTTAATGTAACCAACCACTTTTCTTTCTCGAATCTTCAATTATTTTGAGGTTCGTATGTAATATATGAACTTATAATTTTGTTTATGTCATTCGATTTTACTTAAAAATGACAACTTTCATTAGTAATGTATCTCACTATTCATAATAAGATTCGATTCACAATTTCAAAAGTAAGTCTTGGAATCTGAATTTGATAACTGCATAACTAAATAAATATAATCGCACGGAGAAACAAATAGAAGCCACACCTGGGTTTCCGGGAACAAAGAGAACATGCAAACTTGGAGCATCAGCTTGTATCTCCAGTATTTCAGATGTATAACTAAATAAAATTACAAAGTAATTCATAAATCATAAACTACAATAAAAAAATAACATTGTTGTCAAATTCAAGGATAATATAACTATTACATACTTTGATAAACTGCATAATCGAAAATTAGCACGCTTTCTATCCTTGGAAAGCAAATTATTTTCTTCACTCATTTTCTCGTTCAAGCACTTTCCACTGAACCTTGTCCTATAATAAGGTTTGTGTGGTAAATTAAATGAATCGGAGTATGGGACAAATCTTATAGATTAAATTAGGGATATTCTATGTTATTGAAAATGTAACAGATTCGAAATGCATTGGAAGGTACTAAGTACTAACTAACGTGGAGGATGGAAGAAGAGAGTGAGAGAGTGTCCTTGGTCGAGTAGTCCAATATGCAAGACGTGGGAGCATTACAGACTTTAACATCTGGAATTCATAATTCTAGGCGCTGCAACAAAAGACAAATTGAATGCATAAATTGAATGAAAATTTACTTATAATTAAGAACGGAAAGAGTAAGTATGTACTCCTTCCATCTTATTTTAATATAATCGTTGGTTTTTAAGGAAATGATGAGTTTTATTTATTTATTTTTTAAGGAAAAATGATGAGTTTTATTGATTTTAATGGTAAAATTATTATCATTTACTAAAACACATTTATTACTTGTAGTTAGTTGAGTAATTAAGTTGAATGAAATTCAATAAATAAATAAATGTATATTAGTGGAAAAAATAATAAATGTTGTATTATTATTATAAAATGACAATTATTTTGAAACCAAAACACACAAAATAATCTTTACTAATCGGGAGATCAAGACACGCAAGAGGAATGCAATCAATTTTACAGTTCAAAACCATCGACGTTTCAGTCAGCCATGGTCATCCACGTTCACCCCCACCAATATACTTTTATTAAAATCCACTTTTAGCCACGAAAGTAATTCAAAGAGAACAAGGTTGGCACTCAAAGCTCTAACATTTTTCCATCTTTTATCTGATTAAAGTGTCGTTAGCAAACTGTAGGCGAGAGTTTCCCAACCCCTTTGCCTAAACGATTATATAATCGAAAAACAAACCAACCTCTACAGTAGTGTTTAGCATTATATTCAACCCTTCATGTGCTATCCAAAAAAATAGGGATAGAGGATCACCTTGTCGTAACGCTCTTTTAAAAAAAAAATCATCGGTGGGACTACCGTTTACAAAGAACGATGTTCTTGTCCTACACACATATTCAATTATCCACTTATGCCGCAGCATTCGAAAATTCATTTTCCTCAATAGCACTTGCAAATAATTATAATAAACCAAATCGTAAGTTTTTTCAAAATCCACTTTAAACAACAATAACTCATTTAATTTGCGAGTCTCATCCACCACTTCATTAGCAATAAAATTCTCAACTAAAATCTGCCTCTCTTTTATTAAAGCGGATTGTGATTTAAAAATGACATTGTCAATAACCTTACAAAGTCTATTGGCCAACACTTTAGCTAAAATTTAGTACATGCACTCGTGACCGAACCAAAGAAATGTGTCTGAAATGTGGTAAACTATGAGATTCTCAATTTTTGGAATAAGCGTTATAAAATTACAATCCAATCCTTTCACTAGTTTCACGTTCATGTGGAATTCAGAGATAAACCTCGCAACATCATACTTAATTTCTACCTAAAAATCCTTAATGTTACCAAAATTAATTTCATCTCTTTTAAAACTGTCACAATCTCATACCGCATGTTTACCCCTTTCTTCAATGAACGATCTAATGAGTTCGCCACCTTCTAAACCAAAGAGTCGTTTAAAAAGTAAATTCATCCAATCCATAGTAGATGATTTAAAATAAATAGAAAAATGATTAAATACAAATGCTCTAACATTTGCCACCCCTTCCAAGTGGACACCATTGACATTTGAAATAATAATAGCATTCGACCTTACATTACCGGACACTCGAATGCTCAATTAGAGAGCATAGTCCTACTCATCCATTCATTAACAAGTCTTATAATACACTCTTATACAATCAAAATTGCCCCCTCATCATCTTTGCAACTTTCTTTTTTTATTATGTGTTCCAACAATGATTATCCGAAAACCATAAGTATAATACTTCCTCCGTTTCTAAATATAAGCAAAATTCACTTTTTAGGTTTATTCAGTTATGAACCACATACATCATTGATTGAATAAATCTAAAAAGTCAATTTTGCTTATATTTAAAAACGGATGAAGTATACCACTTGTATATATTAATAATACTGACTTTCGTGGGAAAGTTTCGGGGTCCGGGGAAGTTTACTACTAAAATTTTCATGCATTATTATATACTATTCCATTCCATAATTTTGTGTGAAAAGTTCGTGGAAGTTTTCTCCTTCAATTCAGGTTGAAATCACTGGTCCAACTTTGATACTTATCTTGTGTTTATGATGACATCATGAACTATAATAACTTATGAATGAAACTTCTATTATCCCTATCCTTCACTTAAATATAATAACTCAACGAATCACACAATTTTGTTGGGTTTCGCCGCTACGATGGATATATGAAGGTAAGTGATGACGAACACGTAATGATAAAAACCAGTAAACAGCTTTATTATACGACATATATAGTTGCTTAGTTGGCTCAACAACCCTTCTCTTTATGAACAAGTCAATGCGCGTTATATCATTCTCTACACTAGAATTAACTAACTAATCTACCTTCCTAAAAGAACACTGATCTAGTCTACTCTATTCCATTTAATTTTGTCTTTAAATAAAGAAAGCCAATTCTATTTATTTTTACGTGTGTGGACATTTTCTTCGTTTTAAAATAATATGGTTAACACCAAAATATACTCTTCAGGGGTTTAATTGTGACCCACCAAAGTATTTTTTAGACATTAGAATTTGACCCTGACACCGTATTTTAATGTCAATTTTGTGCCAATATTATTTTATACGGTGTCGTATATACATGTAAAAAATTTGTGTCCAAACATCATTGTCATAAAGGAAATGGTAGAAATGATTAACAAACAAAACTCTCAAGTGACAATTAATATATACGAAATGGGGTTTAAATATATCGGTGCGTGCATTAACTGCGAAACGGTGATTCCATGATACGAGCAGAAAGAATATCCCCAAACCAAAACCCCAAGCAAGCAAGAGTGGCGTCTAAGATTAAAGAAAATCAAAGCGTACGTGGCAAGAAATCTCTCTCTCTCCACTTCTTTATTTATTTTATCATTTCAATTGAGAAAAGTAAAACAAAATTCCTTTATATATAGACGGTGGAAGTTAGTTATTCCTTCTGTGATCTGACTTATCATTTTCATTCTCTTCTCTTCAGGCCTTCTTCCATATAGAATACAAGACTATTAATGAAACCCTTTTTCCAAATCCAATGTTTCAAACTCTCATTTGAACTTTTCAATTGTTAAGCGGTTTCAGTTTCGGACTCTGTCAAACGCGTGTAGGACTAATAAATAAAACAACCAACAGGTAAATGCTTAACATCATTATACTATTTATTTCATGCTTTGTGTTTCGGAATTTTGATCAATTGTTGTTGCTGTTCTAGGGTTTCAAAATGTTAGGGGATTTCATTACTCGATGTCTTATGTAAGTATATTGCTACCTTTTCAATTTCTTCTTGTTCTGATTCTTCTCTGCATAGTTCAATCAATTAAAGGCTTTTGTTTCATTTTGAATTTCAGATTGCTTCTCGGATATGCATATCCTGGATTTGAATGCTACAAAACTGTTGAGAGAAACAAGGTTGAGATGGATGAACTTCGTTTCTGGTGTCAATACTGGTATAATCATCATTCACCTTCTTCTTCTACATTTTCATTGAAAATACAGTTCTGAAATGGTCTTGTTTGTGTGATTGTTTTGATATAATTAATTAGTGTCACTAAATAATGTTTACATGATATAATTGCACTGAAATTGTTGTGGATAGTGGCAAACGTGATTGCAGCGAATGTTTAAAGTAGAAAGAAATAGGTAAAGAGCTTTACTAATGATTAAGAATAAGTCCTTGTGTTTGTGCCAAGAAACGGATCTGCTTTTTAAATGGTTAAATCAAGGTCAATAACTTAAAAAGCGGTTCAATCATTGAATAGAACCATGTGCACCTTTTTCAGAAGCGATGTTTGGTAGTATTCATTTTAAGCACTTAGTTGTAGTATACATAATTATATGCTATGATAATGTTGTCTGGCATGTGAAAATGGAGTTAATAATCATTGTTTGATTTATGTGTTTGTTCATCCTTAATTTGCAGGATCATTGTAGCTTTTTTCACAGTACTGGAAAAGTTTGCTGATGTAGTTATTGGATGGTGAGTGCTTGAGTTTTTAGTCATTTATATATTGTTGTTTTGATTAATAAGATTTGTACAAAAAATTAACGCTGCAACTTTATGAAGGTTGCCCATGTATGGAGAATTGAAGCTTGCCCTGTTCATATACATGTGGTATCCCAAAACTAAGGTAAGAACATAACATGTTTGAGAGAATGTCTATTTGGACACTTTACAATACAATACTCTTTTTTTGGTCAAAAAAAAATATAGTACTCTTTTTCTCAACACTTTGTTTTTTGTGTGTTTAATTTCTTTTTCATTTACCAAGTAAAGTGAAAGTTATGTTTAATCTTCAGTTAGATAATGAGATATATGTTGCTTGATGCAGGGGACAGGATATGTTTATAATAAAGTGTTGAGACCATATGTATCTAAGAATGAAATTGACTTTGACAAGAAGTTTCAAGAGTGGAGAGTTAGAGGATGGGATTTGGCAATTTTTTACTGGCAAAATTGCACTGAGTTGGGGCAAACTGCATTTTTTCAAGTTATTGATCACTTGGCTGCTCAATCCAAGAGATTATCCGGCAAATCCTCCAAGAAGGTGAGTTGCAGAAACTTCTAAACCATTTTAAATTGACAATGAAGCAAAGTCACCTCGTGACCGACATTTCGACACGCGTTGGTGTCCGACACCGACACGTATGCTTACATTCAATTAATTCAGTTTTTAAAATTATCACTGTTGTCGACGACTCAACCTGTCCAGTAGTGCTTCATAGCTAATTTAAAACGTTTCCAAATGGCTTAATCTCAACTGTCTAATAAGTAAGAACAGAGTACAAAAAAACATAGTAGTTGTCAAAAAAAACATATTGAATCAGGTCACAATCACAGAACAAGCATAGTATATTACATACATTTGACCATCAATTTTAAATCATTGCTTGCTTGTCATTTTTTAATGTTTAAATCGTTGTTACTGCTACTGTTACTAAGGATAACATTATTCTGCAGAAAAAAGATGGGATGAATCCTGTTCCCAGTGCCCCACCATTGCCTGAAATACGATCAGCATTGTTTGAACTCCACCAAAATGATTTCGTGGGCCGCAAGAAGAAGTAAGGGACCTCCAAAGTCCAACTAAGTTGAACTAACCCACATCAATACAGTGATACAGCCCAAATGATAAGTCCACTTCGTGTTGAAGTGTAACATTTTTGTACATACTCAAATCAAGCCCAGCAATGGAAGAAAAAAAAAACCATTGACCATTGCTGATGCTTTCTTGTAAATAGCAACATTTCTGAAGATTGATTGGTTTCTTTTGTTTTTGCCTATTTCCATTGTGAATTGTGATCAAATAACTATTCTTTTATTAGATTTCACTCTGATTTTGAGTCATAATAACAATTGAGAACCATATGCAAAAACTATACAAACTCTATGCAAAGGGAAATAGAAAATAAAAATTGAGAAACACAAGGTATATGTTCTTCAACATTGAAATTTGAAGTCAATCTAAGAAAAAGCAAAGCATCAAAAAATAAGGGTCCACTACTCCATTCCATTATGAAGGATAGTGTGTTATGTTCTTACTTGGCCACTGAAAGCATGGAGTATCCGATAAAAAATTCGGGTAAAACCCGAAACCATGGAGCTGAAACAATCGGTAAGGTGGTTGGCGGAGGAGACACGGTGCCAAAGGCGGCGGAGGAAATTAGGAGCAGAAGAGTTCCCGACGGAAGAAGACATGGGCTGGAGATAAGACCTAGCAGCTTGCTTAACAAGACGGTTGCGGATTGAGATCTCATATCCGGAGTTCATGGTGGCAGAGGAGGCGGTCGGAGAATTGACGGCGTGAGGAGATGGAAGCATGTCTCTGAGTGATGTGTATGAAGTGAAAGAAGAAGGAGATTTGAGAAGAAGAAGCTCTAAATCCAAGCTTGATGTGCGTATTGGTGGCTTTGTTGGTGTTATCGCCGATATGGAGTTGTGGCGGCGAAGGGGTGATTTGACGGCGGCGGCGGCAGTGCTGGAGTCAGCCATGTTTTACGGCGACGTTGCGAGAAACACGTGGTTTGGAAGGACTGAATGAAACAAAAAAATGAGGAAAGTAAGACATGGTGATAAATACTGCACTATGAAAATGAAAATGTTTAAATAAATATAAAATATTGATGCTGTCTTTATCAATTGTTTGAATTTTTTTTTATGTTTTTATTTTTGTCTTTATCTTTTTTTCCATAATAATTCAGATTCTCCTCTACGCTCCAAGTTGAATAACTAATTCTAAAATAAGGGTGTATTAATTAAATTCGGATTCTCAGTCACGTGTTTGGCGACTTTGATTGGTTTGTGATTCGTCACGGATTATTATTTTTCCTACTATAGCTTATTTCCATTAAAGCTTATTCCAATTCGGTTCATCTATTTTTCTTAATAAGAAAATTATAAATTTTGTACCCAAAAAAGAAAAAGAAAAACTATAAATTTAGTCAAAAATATTCTACCAAAAAAATAAATTTAGTCAAAAAGAAAAAGAAAAAGAAAATTTATAAATAAATAAACAAATCAACAATTTTACCAAATTAATCTTATTAAAAAAATTCTGAAAGAAATTTAATAAACATTTTGTGTGTTCTCTATTATTATAAATGAGAAGTGGATTTTTTTTAAATGGGCTGAAAATAAGTTGAGTTGAATCAAACTCCCCTCAGCTCGACTCCATTCGATAAGAAGATTCAATATAAACTTGTTCAGCTCGAAACTCTATCCGAGTTTGATGCAAACTTCTTGTTTAGCTTGCATTCATTTCGTTTAAAGTTCACAAACAACTCGGTTCAACTTGTTAGATTCTAATCAAATCACGTAGTTTAAATGTTTTTTTTTCTTTTCAAAAACAAGTAAAAAATTTGAGATTTTAGACCTTTTAATTTATTTTTAAAAAAGAAAAAAATTGAATTAAAATAAAGGAAATTAATTTAACATATTTAATTAATCATATAATTTTTCAACATATAATTTTATGAAGAAAAAAAACTTATAAAGTTTAAATGTATAATTTTAAAAATAAATCTCGGGTTATCGGTCTATGAGCCGGATACCAAATTGTCAAATAAATAAATGGCTTAATTGCACTTTTGACCTCGTTATTTTATCAAATTTATGAAAATGGTCTCTATTTTTTTAATTGTATTTTATGGTCCCTCTATCAAATTAAAAGTTGCAATTTTAATCCTAAATCCCAATTTTTCTCTTAAAAATGGTGATTTTTGGCGAAAAAGTGATTTATTGCTCCAATGTTGAATCTAAAGAGAAATATCACTTTTGAAACTAAAATTCACCATTTTTGGCACTAAAAGTCACCTTTTGTGGGGAAAAAAAACATGGGTTATAACCAAGATATTACACAAATGTGAAAATAGAGGGACCAAAAAGTTTGATTTAAAAAAGAGAACACGAATCATTGAGTTTTAGTGATTAATAAGTTTCACCAAAAGACAAACCCGAGTTCGATTTATGAGTGAACAATGTTTAACCAGACTATATTTATCTCACAATCGAACACTGAATTATTAAAAATGCTTAGTTTAATAATTATTCTTTATAAATATGATGTTTGTTTTGTGACAAATAAAATATATGGATAATGAGTCACTCTATGTCGATTTTTAATTGAATTATATAACATAGCCATTTAATATATTCATGATCGACTTACTTGTGATGTCTCTAACCTTCTTATCCATTTTAGGTGATTGTTTGCATCACTTATTTTTTCGTAACAAAACTCTATTGTTGAGTTTATTGAATATGCAAGCAAATTATTTTTGTTCACAATTTACCAAGGGTGACTTTCGTCAACCATTTTTTTATTTTACATCCTCTATGTTGATGATGTTATGTTGTTTTGCGAAGGTACATCCTCCAACATCAAGGTACTCTCAGACTTTTTTGAAAGTCATGCTCAAATTTAAGGCCAACGCATTAATCTTTAAAAATCTACAATCTTTGTTGGATCATTTCTCATTCGAGATAGACTCTGATAGCTAATTCACCTGGCTTCAATATTAGATCTCTACTTACTTTCAGTCAGTAGTAAACAAAATCAAGGTGAAGCTTGCTTACCTTTGTAGGCAGATTAGAACTTCTCAAAAGTGTTACCCAAAGCATAGTTATCTACTCAATCACAATTTACTCTTGGCTTGTAAGCCTCATTAAGGAACTTGAGAGGTACATGAGAAATTTTATTTGGAGTAGAGACCTCAATAGTAGAAAACTAGTCACAGTATCTTGGAAACAACAGTTTGTACCCCATTCACTGAGGGTGGCCTTGGATTAAGATCCCTATCAAGACGTAATGATCCCTCCAGGTTAAAGTTATTTTGGGAGTAGTTAATACGAATAGATAGAGATAAATGAAGAAAGAGAGGAAACACATGATCGAAGTATGAGAAAGAGAATTTTTTAAAAGTTATCACAAATTATTTGTACAAATTACCATTTCTCATATAATAAATACATCTAGTAAATATTTACTTAAAAAAAAAAATACATCTAGGGTCTGTTTGGTAAGACCAACAAACGAGCTTATAGCTTATAGCGAATAGCTTATAAGCTCGTTTGACCAAAAAAGCTCTGTTTGGTAATGTTTTTTTCACCACGAGTTTATAAGATATTTTTCAGATGCTATTCCAAGTAGCGTTTGAGCTTATAGCTTATCATTTTTTCTTCCAATTTTACCCTTATTATTTAATCTAAAATTCAGTTTTACCCTTTATAATTTCAAATAAAATATATATATGTTTTAAATGCTCACAAATGAAAGATCTACTTTTTTTTTAAATAAAATTTCGTTTTTACTGTTACATTTCATTTTACATTTTCCTAAGGATAATTTAATTGTATATGGTTACGTTAATTTTTTTTTCAAAGGACGTTATTTTTGTTTTGTTCGGTTAAATTCTTTGGCCATTATATTAAACTTGTCTTGCATCAAGTTTTATTTTTTTAGAAAGATTCACGTCTAGTTTATATATTTTTTTACAAATAGTTTTATTGTTATTTGTTACGTCTATATATTTTACTTTTTTTTATATTTTATCATTATATTTTTTTTTATGAAGTATACTGAAACGAAAATAAATACTAAAATATAAAATAAAGAGTCAATATCTATTATATAAAAGATATATAAATTAATATTTTAAATTAGCAAATTTCAAATACTTTGATTGTTAATTTTATTATAAATTAAGAATGTCTTTTTATGTCAATTTACATTTAGCAGCTAATTGAACCGATAATTTTACTTAACAGCTATAAGTTATTCGCTATTTTTATCAAGGTCCAAGTGAATCAACAAAAATATATCGAAATGGTAGGTTAGACGTGGTAGAAAACAAATTGATGAAACAAAGTGAGTTGAAATAGTTTGTCCGAATGGGTGGAGGTGGAGCATAGTAACATTATTCATCTTATTTTTGAGGTATAACATACTTTATCTCTCTATCTTGGCTTCTTCACTCACTCTCAAACATGGCCTGCTCAGCTTCCACTGCTTCTCTCTTATCTTCAAACCCTAACATCCTCTTCTCTTCCAAATTATCTTCTCCACCACATCTTTCTTCTCTCTCCATCCCCAATGCCTCCAATTCTCTCCCTAAACTACGCACTTCCCTCCCCCTTTCCCTCAACCGCTCCTCTTCTTCTCGCCCCAGTTTCCTCGTCAGAGCTTCTGTAAGTTCTTAAACAACCCCTCTTTCTTATACTTGAAAGCTTATCAATAGATAGATGCGATAGTCTATGTTTGGATTTAAGTTTATAAAATTAGTTTCGGTTATACTTCTTTTTGCAAAATTAACTTTCATTAAAATGAGTTTGGATAACTTTTCTCAATTATATGTATCACGTAATGTAATTTGTTTAGTGATACTTATCAAAAGTGCTTTTTAATGAGTAATTCATATGACTTTTTATAATGTAGTATAAGGGTCTATTTGGCAAGTCCAATTTTTTAGCTTATAGCTTATGTCTTGTAAGTCCATTTGACTAAAAATGACCCGTTTGGTAACAATCACTTTCTTTTGAGCTTATAACGTTTTTTGATAAGCTAATTCAAGTAGCTTAAAGCTTATAGCTTATCATTATTTATTCAAATTTTATCCATGTATTCTTAATTTAAAAATAAATAAATATTAACTAAATATATTATCTTTATATCATTTCATATTTATAAGCTAGTTCAACAGTTAATTTAACCAAACACAGCAAATTCAATCGGAAAACTTATCCGCTATCAACTATAAGCTAGCTTATCAGCTATTCACTATTTTTTACCAAACATAGGCTAATATATATAGGTAAAAGGTAAATGAAACATCTCTAACAGCAAAAAGAGAATGAAAAAGTATTAGAGATATTGCTTTCATGGACACATACAATCGTACGTCACGATATCAGGTGGCCAACTGAATCTTTGGATAGACTTTGATACCTTCTTAGAATTTTAGGTTGGGCCTAACTCAACCTTACAAATCCGGCTTGTGAGGTGAATATTGCACTCACTTATAAACCCATGTTCAGACCTTTTATCATATCCAATGCGAGACTCCTAACAAATATGAGCCATTGCTGGATTGCAGTGAAATACAAATTTATTGCATTGATTGTAAATTTTGTAACTAGAATTTGAATAGTTAAAAACAACATGCACAATTAGGCATTCCTGACTCTTCCTCCTTGAGGCTTATAAGCATTGAAATGGAATTTTTAGAATTTTTCATTCACTTGTGCTGGTCTTCAACTCCAATTATTGACTGTTGTAACTTCATTACTAAAGTTGAGAGCACAAGCTATAGAGCATACTTTTTCTCTTGCTTTTATATGTGAATTAATTTTTTATTTTTCTGTATTAAAGAGCGAACTACCATTAGTTGGGAACGCAGCGCCAGATTTTGAAGCCGAGGCTGTTTTTGATCAGGAGTTTATCAAGGTAGACAGACTGTTGCTTGTGAATTTTTTATTTCATAATTTATTTATCTTTAACTAAAGCAATGTCTTTTCAGGTCAAACTATCTGAATATATTGGGAAGAAATATGTTATCCTCTTTTTCTACCCATTGGACTTCACATTTGTTTGTCCTACAGGTTAGTTGACCCTTTAGTAAACTGTAGTTGTAGATGCCAAATCTTTTCTTTTTCACCCTAACAATTGTTACGTGTCTACAGAAATCACTGCTTTCAGTGACCGCCATGCAGAATTTGCGGAACTTAATACAGAGATATTGGGTGTTTCAGTTGACAGTGTGGTTAGTTTTGACCTTAATTTTAATAATTAGTCCTTCTACTGTTAACTCTTATATATAATTTTTTCCCCAGACATTTATAATTTATTGATATGACATTGTTGGTTCATGTTGCTGATTTTGTCTAGTGGAAAATGGCATTGCTTGCTGTCATTTCTTTTCTTGATAAAATTACTTCTGCTTGTCTATGCATATTTGCTACCGAAGAAAATAAAGGGTGTTCAAAGATTTGGTCCACATACTGTCTTACATATTTTCTGCACTTGTATGGTTCATGATTAGGAGTCCTAGGGGAATCTGCATGGACTCCTTCAGCGGTGGAGCTTCTATGGGCCGGGCTAATGCCATGGCACCCCTCGTGTTTTTTTTTTGTTTTTATTTTTATTTTTTTATATATACTAATCTAGGCAAATTGTGACATGAAATTTGCACCTGACAGTGGTTAAGTGTGTTGTGTAGTTTCGAGGTTGAGGGTTCAAGTCAGTCTGAATCCTATTTTAGAATTTCCGTTGACTTAATCCTCCCTTTTTTTACATTTTCTTTAGCAAAAATGCTGAGTGTCAGGTTTGAACTCAGTTTGTATAGGTTAAAATCGCAGCAAAACTAACCACTAGTCCAGGATACTCATTTATAAATAATAAGCAATACTAATACATACTCCCTCCGTCTTATATTCCACTTATAACCGACCCATTTCACTTTTCAATGCAATATTAATCACCTTTTTCCACTTATAACTCTAATTAATACTATTTTCATCACTCTCAATTCAATATATTCCACTTTACATATATGATAATTGTAAATGAACCAATACTTGGCAAGAGCACTTAAAACCATTTTTCTCTCTCTCCTTCACTTATACTGTACATTTTTCTTAATAAGTGTGAAATGAGCAAACGGCTCACTTAATTTAGGACGGAGGGAGTATATGACACTCTTACAAATATCAACCAAGCCCCGCCACTGGATTCCTTAGTTTAAATTTTCCTCTGCGACTGGCTACATCCGTATGGAAGAATAGAATGGTTTGGGGAAATTCCTTCCTAAATAATGGAAAATCAAAATATCAGTTGGTGAACTCATTCAAAATTTGTTAATTGCAAATGTGTTTTCCTTGATCTTCTGCTACCGATGTAGTGTGACACAAATTTCCTACTAGCACATGCATGCATTATGTAATGTTATACTATTTGTACAGTCACAATTATCTTTTTATGTCCAATCCAAAGACACTTCCAAAGTCTGCTTCTTCTTGATTAGTGGCGCTATTGTTATTGTTGTAGTTCTCGCACCTTGCATGGGTTCAAACAGACAGAAAGTCCGGTGGTCTCGGCGACTTGAACTATCCTTTGGTTTCTGATGTCACCAAATCCATATCAAAATCTTATGGTGTTCTCATTCCTGATCAGGTAAATTTTGACACCACGACCTAAACTGTGGTCTATTTATTTTCTTCCTATCAAATTCAATGTCTTTTGTACTTTAATTATATTCTCTGGAATGAAATATAGGATGCTTTCTAGGTAATAGCTTTAGTATCTTGCATGAAGTAGTGAATAGCTTTGTCTAGGTTGTAGCTTCAAATGGGACACCGTGAACTGTTGTTTTTTATTCCACTTTTTTCCGGATCTGTGTTACAATGATTGCAAATGTTTCTGATGATTTAGGGGATAGCATTGAGAGGATTGTTCATTATTGACAAGGAAGGGGTTATCCAACATTCTACCATCAACAACCTTGGAATTGGTAGAAGTGTTGATGAGACAAAGAGAACACTCCAGGTAATTATATGTAGCTTGCACAATACCAGGATTGACCACTTTTTCGTTATCTGTTTTTTCTCTTCTTCCTTTTATCTTTCTAAGTTCTAGTCTTAAAAAATATGTTTAACCCCATATATGCATTGGACTTGCAGGCCTTGCAGTATGTGCAGGAGAACCCTGATGAAGTGTGCCCTGCTGGGTGGAAGCCTGGTGAGAAGTCCATGAAACCAGACCCTAAACTTAGCAAAGAGTACTTTTCTGCGGTGTAGGGTGCCTAATAGTAGCACTTAAGAGTATTAACTGCTCATCTGTATCGATTGGGGATGTAAAAGGTTTTTGTTTTATGTAATTCAAGCCATTTTCAGTTATGAGGCGCTAAAGTGTTGTTATAAAAGTATGTTAGTGTACACCTTGATTTTGGAGTGAATTATGTATTAATATTCCAATTCTTCTGTTCTTATCTGTATATCATGAATGTGTACGAATAATACTTTCATTTATAATGGAACTTTAAGCAGTCCTTGTTCTTTGATTTAAGTAAGCAAGGAGCTATTTCATCTTAAGAATAAGAAACCAATTTTAGGTGTGCAAACTACATCGTGTGTTTGACTTCAGCGAAAAGAAAGAAAAAAAAGTTACCGCCCACCACTATCAGGCAAGTACATGTAATGTGTAACTAGATAGGTCATTGCCTTTATCGGTTACTTTCTCCTTGATTCGTCCACGAAGTACGATGGGTTCCGCATCTTGAAACATATTTTTTTACTTGCTAAGTATTGCATCAGGTATAGCATCAAGTATCACGTTCTTTCAAATCAGTCAATGAATGAAATTACTTTTGCATGGAATCCATACAAACTATAGAGTAATTGAACTTTGAAATCAAATTCTAGTGTTAATTTTTTTTACTGCATTGACACATTTGACACATCTGTGGTCTTTTGATCAAGATCGGTCGGTTCAAATTTTGATTAAAATTTTAACTTGTTTTAAAATAGTAAACACTGATCTTAAAATTTGGACCATATAATCTTGACGCACCAATTGAGGATGTGCCTAATGCATGAATGTGGCCAATATTTAGCTAGAGAAAACCGGAAAATACTTGGGTGCCTTTGGCTTTGGTGTCTTTAGTTTATTTTAGATGAGAGAGAATAAATGGTTAAGAGAGATAGAAACAAAGACACGAAAGACAAAAGCACTGAACTGTTGCCCGAGAAAACCTGGATACTTGAACTTATTACGAGAACAGTTTTAGTTGCTCTTAATGTTCTTTATGATCCCTTTTGTAAGAGAAATCCCACTTTTTTTTTAACTAAAAAATTAATATTTTTAGTGAACTTATTTACTGGCTGAGTCAGACAGTTGTAGTGCTTACGGGTGTTCTGTTCATTATCCATATCCTATTCCCAACACTCCTTTTTGTGCTGTTTCGTGTCTGAAACTCTTGCTATAGAAATTCAGGCATAAAGCAAGTGCAGATTGAGGGAGTATGTCCCGATCCCAGAAGGCACTGTCACTGTGTTGTAGCTCACTCAAACTATGCCACACTACTAGTTACTCTACACAAAAACCTCCATTCATGACACCCAACATCCACATGCTCAATTATCCACTTCTCACCACCAGTACAAGGAGCAAACTGCAAAGGAAGTTGAAGCCTTTATCAGCATCTCTTTCAGTTGAACCGCCACTTGACCTCACAGAAGACAACGTAAGACAGGCTTTGGTCGATGCTCGAGGTGAGCTTGGTCAGATCTTTGACACTTCTGTTGGTATGACAGGTATGATGATGAAATGAAACACCAAGATTTTGATTATGTCTTGTAATAGATTAACAATAATTATGGGGTCACATTACATATATATTGAATTTATGTTTCAGGTGTAGTTGAACTGGTGGAGTTGGATGGACCTTACGTGACCATTAGCTTGAAGGGTAGGTTTTGGCACAAGCGTTCAACAGTCCTTGCCAGACTCGCCAATTATCTCAAACAGAGGATTCCTGTAAGTCTCTTCTCTTCTGCTTCTTTCTCCATTTTTTTTTTTATCCAAAATGTTAAAGCAACCTTCAAGATTACAAAACTTGTTCACTTGTTATGTTTTGATTTCAGGAGATTTTAGAGGTTGGCATAGAAAATGAAAAACAATTGGATGATAGTCCCGAGAATTTCTAAGGTACTATATTACGCACGGCTTGCCACTATTTGGTTTGTTTTATTTTTTTTAGGTTGATATATCTGCATATTTGTGCTGTTTTACTATGTGGTTGTAATGTTTGTTACACATTATTTGTTATCATAATTCTCATTATCATAATTTTTTTTTTTGTTTAAACTTTTGTTTCACTTTTCTTTATTTATCAATATTAATTGTGGCCCTGTGTGCATTTGAGGGTGTGTGCAAATACACATCTAATTTTGGTCAATTAAGTTGATTTTAAGTTTTATTTATAGCTCCATTTTAGTTCTGCACATTTCTAATGTTCGCCTATATGCATTAGATTTATTTATTTTTTGACAAGATGAGAATGTCTGAATGATGCGTTCAAATGTTAATGTGGCCAAGTTTGACTAGTGACGTGACTATAGAAATTATGCTTTTAAAAATTACAAAAGCGGCGCAACATGGATTCAATTCAAAAACACAGGGACAATGAAAACAACTTTGCCGCTAGGCCAATACATCTATTCGATATATACATTATTCTATTGTAATTTTTCATTGATATTATTTGTTACGCACTGACATTGTAAATCAAATTTAAAATGCAAACTCGAAAAGTGAGTTGTCTGATGTTTTCAGAAATTGTTTTACTTAGCAGTTAGGATGCTAAAGCTTCTTGCACCTTTTAAGAGTTGTTGTTTCCTCGACTATGCAGTCTCTGGTATGAAAGTACTTCTAAACATGTATGAGAGACGATGATGAATAAATCCTTCTCAATTTGAGAAGGTTGGATAAGGGGATGCTCACTATTGACTCTGAGAGTTGTGATGCGCAGTTGCAATATTATATAGTTTTCCACTGATGCTTCAAGCTTCTTAGTACTATAAGTAGTAGAGAACATTTTGAACTTGTATACATGTTAATATGTAAATGCTCAAAATACTTGCAGTTTTTTATCTGAGAGTATGTTATCATGGAAACATCACAGGAGAGATTTCTAGTAATAACTTTAATATGTTACCTCATTGTATTATGAGCACATCTTGCACTTTTTATTTGTGAACATTTAAGAAATTAGGTGATGGTTTCGGTCTGATCTTTCCTAGATATGAAACCGGTGTGGTGACTATATCCGTGTCTATTTTCTTCTGAAAATTGTGATGAAACTGTGTTGATGAAGCTGAGAGATTACTGGGTTAGGATTAAGATCTTTTGTTTCCCCTTCACACTGATTATGAGGTTGGTACTCCCCCTGGAAAAGAAGTTCTCTACCACCTTCTTTCTGTACTTTTGGCTCCTTAATCGCTACAAGTGTTGGTATCATTTGATAAAAAGACCAGGGAGTGATAAAATGACTTGGTGATTTGGGGAACAGTATAGGGGTTGGAGTGATAAGGATATCATGAGTTACTATAAAAGATTATTTGCAGATAGGTTTCTTCTACTTCTTTGGATTTTGTTTTGAATTGTAATTATAGTGCAATTTGTTATGGTTTTCTTTATTTTCAATTGGTAGATTGTTCCTATGGCTCTATGATGGACTACTCTTTTGGTTTAGTTAGTTCGTTTTCTATTTTGAGCACTTTTATTTTGTCTGATCCATAATGTACCAATGACTGATATAAATGTAGTTCAGACTTCAGAGGATAACAATCAACTTATATTCCTTACACTGCATAAAGAAAACATGCTGCCTATCACTGTTTCAACCCTGCTATATTGATTGCAATTCAAATACATATTTTCTCTCATTGAACAACCGATTAAAGTGCTTTCAAAAGCTCCTGCTTTATCATCTGTCATGACCTTTTAACAAATGTGCATTAATTTTGCTTTGGTTTTTGATTTTTGTACTTCTGCTCCTAACTTGGGATACTTATTGATCGTCCCTTAATTTTTTGTTCTTTCACATGATCTACTGTTTCAGTTTGATCTTGTTTCAGGAGAAAAGTACAGTGCTTGAGTCATACCAGCTAGTCTCACAATTTGGTTGTCTTTCATTGGAATTTTGTTTAGGAAAAACCTTCTCCCAAAAATAGAAACTTTTAGAAGAGATTTACATATGCCTGATATACTACCATTGTTGGGTTATGAGAGGGTTTGAGGATCATCACATTAAACTTTGAGAAATCACATAAGTAACTTGAACACGACATTTTAACCCTAAACCTTAAGACATTACGTTGACCGGCCTTCTTAGTTATATAATGTTCTAAGCCTCTACAACCTCTTGATCCTAATCCTTGAATATTAGTACCTTGCATGTCTCTGTCACTTAGGGTCCGTTTGATTCGAGAGTTTTGGAGGGGAGGGGAGATTTTTAATTTGAAGTGTTTAGTTCAATTTTTAGAAGGGGAGGGGAGGGAAGGAGATGGGAGCAAATCTTTTTAAAATTTGATTGCATTGCCATAATTATCCTTAAATTAATTTCAAATCTCAATATTAACCTTTTAACAACTTTTATTATTATTTATTATTATTAGGTTATCTTATTCTTATAACAATTATTATTATTATTTTGTTATATTTTTTTTAACAACTTTTATTAGTATATTATCTATAACTCTTATTTGTTACATCTAAAACCACTTCTACTACTACTTTGTTGATGTCAACGGCCTTATTATTATTATTATCTTATTTTAATTCAACTTATTATTGCTTGTTGATCCTTTTTTTTTTAATGTTAACTCACCAGTTCATGTCTTGTTGTGAAAAATATATGAGTCAGTTTGAGATGAAATAAGCAGCTTAGATGTGTGTTTGTCATTGGTTGGTCTCTGAAATTGTAAAATCAAGTAGTTTCTTTTATTTAATTAAGTTTAAGGGTAAAACAGTAAAATAATTTTAAAATCCCTCCCC